>OBXN01000010.1_pt1 | contig 210770 bp, 196 predicted proteins | sample 1476601 | NCBI WGS metagenome assembly OBXN01 (sample SAMEA2580158, study PRJEB22360) | human gut metagenome | biome: human gut; feature: human-associated habitat; material: faeces | place: Denmark | collected 2008/2010
CTTCGGCTTCCTCCCGGCTCCTTCCTGCCGATGATGACCACCGCCGCCGGCACGATTCGCCCGGCCAAGGCGCTGGTGCTCGGTGCCGGCATCGCCGGTCTGCAGGCCATCGGTACGCTGAAGCGTCTTGGCGCGGTCGTCACCGCGTACGACGTGCGTCCCGCCTCCCAGGGCGAGGTCGAGTCCCTCGGCGCAAAGTTCCTTGATCTGGGACTTGACTTCTCCAAGGGCCAGGGTGAGGGCGGTTACGCCCGTGCGCTGACCGCCGAGGAGCAGGCTCAGCAGCAGGCTGCCGTCGACGAGAAGGCCGCCGGCTTTGACATCATCATCACCACCGCCAAGGTCCCGGGCCGCAAGCCTCCGGTGCTGCTCACCGCAGCCGGTGTCAAGGGTCTCAAGCGTGGTGCCGTGATCGTGGACTGCGCAGCATCCGACCTCGGTGGCAACGTCGAGGGTTCCGCCGTTGGCGAGCAGGTCACCGAGGGCGGCGTCAAGCTGATCGGTGCCCCTTATCTGGCCTCCGGCGTCGCCACCACTGCGTCCAATCTGCTTTCGCGCAACGTGGCCGACATCCTCGTGCACTTCGTGCGTGACGGCAAGCTCGGCCAGGATCTCGCCGAAGAACTTGACGACGCGCTGGTTGTTGCCGGCCGCGCCGCCGCCCCGGCAGCTGCTGCCGATACCGAGAAGTCCGAGAAGTAAGGAAGAAGGAATACCATGCCTACTCTCGTCGTTTCCATTACCCTGTTCGTCCTCGCGCTGCTCATCGGCATCGAGGTCATCGGCAAGGTGCCCGCCACCCTGCACACGCCGCTTATGTCCGGCGCGAACTCCATCCACGGCATCGTCATCGTCGGCGTTGTGATCGTGGCAGCCGAAGCCAATAGCCCGCTGGCCTACGTGTTCATCTTCCTGGCCGCCGTGCTGGGCACCATGAACGTTGTTGGCGGCTACGTGGTCACCGACCGCATGCTTGAGATGTTCAAGTCCAGCAAGAACGAGAAGAAGGGAGAGTCGAAGTAATGACCTCCGCAACCGTTGGCGCCATCGACATCGTCGCATGGTTCGTCTACCTGTTCTCCGCCGTCCTGTTCGTGGTCGGCCTGCACTTCATGAACTCGCCGAAGACCGCCCGCAAGGGTAACCAGATCTCCGCATTCGGCATGGTCGTGGCCGTGCTCATGGCGTTCATCGTGCTCTTCGCCAGGGGCTTCGTGAACATTGTCGCCGTGGTGGTGCTGGTCGTCGGCATCCTGATCGGTGCCGTTGCCGGTGTCGTCTCCGCCAAGAAGGTGAAGATGACCGACATGCCGCAGCTGGTCTCCGTGTTCAACACCGTGGGTGGTGGCGCCGCCGCACTCGTAGCCCTGAACGACATCCTGACCAAGGAAGGCACCCCGGACATCGTGGTGCTCATCACCGCCGGTCTCGGTATCCTTATCGGTTCTGTGACCTTCACTGGCTCGCTCATCGCTGCCGGCAAGCTGCAGGGTATCAAGTGGGTCAAGAAGCTGAACCTGCCGGGCAAGGGTGTGTGGAACATCCTGTTCGCCGTGCTGTCCATCGCCTCGCTGGTTATGCTGTGCGTCCAGCCCGAACAGCGCCTGCTCTGGTCGATTCTGACCACCGTGTTCGCCCTGTGCTACGGCTTGGTCTTCGTGATTCCGATCGGCGGCGCCGACATGCCCGTCGTCATCTCCGTGCTCAACGCCTGCACCGGTACGGCTGTGGCCATGTCCGGTCTGGCGATTGACAACGTGGCCCTGATTGTGGCCGGCGCACTCGTCGGTTCCGCCGGTGTGACCCTGTCCATCCTCATGGCCCAGGCCATGAACCGCCCGCTGCTCTCCGTCTTGGCCGGTGGCTTCGGCGGTGGTGCTGACGCCGCTGCTGGCGACGGTCCGGAAGGCACCATGAAGGAGACCACGCCGGACGATCTGGCCGTCCAGCTCGTCTACGCGCAGAAGGTCATCTTCGTGCCCGGCTTCGGTCTGGCTCAGGCCCAGGCCCAGCGCGAGCTCGCCGACCTCGGCGAACTGCTCAAGGGCCACGGCGTGGAAGTCTCCTACGCCATCCACCCGGTCGCCGGTCGTATGCCTGGCCACATGAACGTGCTGCTGGCCGAGGCCAACGTGCCCTACGAGGAGCTTGTGGATCTCGATGAGATCAACCCGCAGTTCCCACAGGCCAACGTGGCTCTGGTCGTCGGCGCTAACGACGTGACTAACCCGGCTGCTCGCCGTCCTGGCACCCCGGTCTCCGGCATGCCGATTCTCGACGTCGACAAGTCCCAGAACGTCGTGGTCATGAAGCGTGGCCGTGGTATGGGCTATGCCGGCATCCAGAACGAGCTCTACTTCGAGGACAACACCCAGATGCTGTTCGGCGATGCAAAGAAGAGCCTGCAGGCCGTCATCGCCGCCGTCAAGGAATTACTCGCGTAACCATTCTTGGCTCCCCTCACAGAGGGGAGCCAAGCTCTATATCTACTACAGTCCAAACACCCGCTTAACAAAGCTGTTAACGCGACGCCAATAGCGGTCCGGGTCGGTACTGGCGCTCATCGTGTGGTCGGCGCCGGGGATCAGCAGCTTCTCGCGGTCGATGCTGGCGCAGGCGTTGTAATTGATGTCCAGATACTTCGGGTTGACAAAAGTATCCGCTCCGCCGTGAATGAACATCATCGGAATAGTCGCGTGCCGTAATGCCTTCACACAGGAGGCGTCCTCAAACCGGTATCCAGCTTTGCGTTTAGACACATGACTGGCCACTTTGACCAGAAGCACGGCCAACGAGTGCGGCAAATGGAACATCGCCTCGGCATTATCCGTAAACTGTGAGACCACGGAACTGTATCCGCAATCGGAAATCGCGGCGACGACGTTGCGGGGGAGTCGCGCATCGCCGGCCGCCATCATCACCGTGGCGGCGCCCATCGAATTGCCATGCAACAGAATGCGTGCATCCGGATCAGCTGCGGTGATCAGCGAAACCCAGCCCAACAGATCGTCGCTTTCCAGCAATCCCATACCCACGTAACGCCCTTCGCTCAACTCATGGGCGCGCTGCGCGGGTAGCAGGACCGTAAAACCGAGTTGCGCATAGCGATGTGCCCATTTGGCCATTTCCGCGGGCTCTCTGGTATAGCCATGGCAGCAGATCGCGTATAGATGCGGCTGTGGGTCGGAACAATCCGGGTCCAACAGCCAGCCGTGGAGTTTCAATCCATCATGGCTGCGCAGCGTGACCGATTGCTTGGCCTCCTCGAACCACCGGGTGGCCTCAAGCTGCTCGGACATGTCGAATTCGATGCCTTTCGGCGTCTCCTCGTGCGGCATGTTGAACATCGAACGTTTGGCCTTGGTGTCCAGCGCGAACGTGAACATGACGTTGGCGGCCGCGGCTGTGACGCCGGCTCCGGTGGCGGCTATCGCGGCAAGTGCCGCAGCCATACCCCTGACAACGCGAGTGTGCGCGGCGATGACGTCATGGTCATCCTCATCGATGACGTCGTCCGAACGAGTCATATCAACCTCCCGATACGGTACTCACCATCGTACGTTATTTTTCGAAATCATCCCCAACTTCGTGAAAGACCGTACACTGAGTGTCGCTGAGCGTACGGTTTTCACGAAATGGCGGACGATTTCGTGAAAACCGTATGATGAGAACGGGTAAGCGTACGTTCTTCACAAAGCTAGGGATTATTTCGCGGAAACCGTGCGTTGACGTGGCTGGGACGGCCGGGATGCAGCGTCATCGAAGCATCACCACGCAAAGTCCGGAGTTGGCGTATAATTGACAATTGTTGCTTTGGCGAGGGAAGTGTGCGTGCTGACACATGACACAGCTTCCGTTATCGACTCGGCGTATTTCACTCTTTGTAGGGTGTCTTTCGGCGCGTCGTGGCGTCTGAGCGAGACAGTACGAAATGAAACTACAAGGAGTATCCATTATGGCTACCACCATTAAGCTTGAGGGCGAGGCCCGTTCCGAGTTCGGCAAGGGCGTTGCTCGTCGTCTGCGCGTTGCCAACAAGATTCCGGCCACCATCTACGCCGGCGGCGAAGAGCCCGCCTTCGTGACCTTGCCGATGCGCGAGACCACCCTGGCCCTGCGTCACACCAACGCCCTGTTCACCATCGCCTTCGACGGCAACACCAAGATGGCCGTCGTCAAGGACGTGCAGAAGAACCCGGTCAAGCGCATCATCGAGCACATCGACTTCCTCGAGGTCAAGGCCGGCGAGAAGATCGACGTCGAGGTGCCGGTGTTCGTGGAAGGCACCCCGAAGGGTGCTGCCGTGGCGTTCGTCGACATTCAGGAGCTCAAGGTCCGCGCCGACGTCACCAACCTGCCCGAGAAGATTGTGGTCAGCGTCGAAGGCCTGACCGACGGCACCAAGGTGTTCGCCAAGGATGTCGTCCTGCCTGAGGGCGTCGAGCTGGACATCGAGGATCCGGAAGAGTCCGTCGTCACCGTCGAGGTGCCGGAGGATGCCACCGAGTCCACCACCGCTCCGGAAGCTGCTGCCGCCCCGGCTGACGCCGCCGCTGCTCCGGCTGCCGACGCCAAGTGAGTCGGTCGCTTCGATAGCGAACAATTCAGAACATAACTGAAACGTGGAAGCCCGCAGCCGTTGAGAACGGTGCGGGCTTCTTCGTTTTTTCACCATGTGAACTCTGCCACACGAGTAACACATGGGTGTGCAAAAGTATGCAACAGAGCTCGCGCCACAAGCGCACAGCACACACCCCATATGGCGGCTTTCGGGCTGCCAAAGTCAAGAAGAAGTAGCTAGTAATGACTGAAAATACGCACCACGATCCGGCAGCGCTCGACCAGCTCACCGAACCGTTCACCGTACTGCCGAACGACAACCCCGCATCCGATGAGAAGCGTCAGTCCCTCATCGACAAGCCGGCTTTCGGCCAGGTGTTCTCTGACAACATGACTCACATGACTTGGACCAAAGGCGAAGGCTGGTCCGACCGCCGCGTCGAGCCGTACGCGCCGCTCAAGATGGACCCGGGTGCCTCTGTGCTGCACTATGCACAGGAGTGTTTCGAGGGTCTGAAGGCTTATCGTCACGCTGACGGCTCCACCTGGCTGTTCCGCCCGGATGCGAACGCCGAGCGTTTCCAGAATTCCGCCAAGCGTCTATACCTGCCCGAGCTGCCGGTTGACGACTTCCTCGGCTCCGTGGCCGCGCTGGTCAAGCGCGACGCCAACTGGGTGCCGTCACGCCGTGAGTACACGCTGTACATGCGTCCGTTCATGTTCGCCTCCGAGCCGTTCCTCGGCGTGCGTGCTCCGCAGGAAGTCGACTACTGCGTGATCGCCTCTCCGTCCGGCCCGTACTTCCCGGGCGGCGTCAAGCCGGTGAGCATCTGGGTTGAAGACAAGTGGTTCCGCACCGGCCCCGGCGGCACTGGTTTCGCCAAGTGCGGTGGCAATTACGCTGCCTCCCTGCTCGGCGAGTACAAAGGTATCGAGAACGGCTGCGAGCAGGTCTGCTTTGTGGACGCCGCCACCAAGACCTACCTTGAAGAGCTTGGCGGCATGAACATGATGGCCGTGCACAAGGATGGCCACGTGGAGACCCCGTCCCTGACCGGCAACATTTTGCCGGGCGTGACCCGTCGCTCCCTGATTCAGCTGCTTCAGGACAAGGGCCACGACGTGGTCGAGACCATGATCGCCCTCGACCAGCTGCTCGAGGACATTAAGTCCGGCGAGGTCACTGAGGTGTTCGCTTGCGGTACCGCCGCCATCATCACCCCGATCGGTCGCTTCAAGTCCGAGAAGTTCGATGTCACCGTCGCCGACGGTGGCTCCGGCGAGCTGACCGTCGCCCTGCGCAACGAGTTGCTCGGCATCCAGCTCGGCGAGGTGGAAGACCCGCACAACTGGATGTGGAAGGTGTGCTGAACTAGCACCTTTTGTTTCTGACTAAGACCCCTTGGAACGTCAACAATTCCAAGGGGTCTTGGCGTATTGGAAATGTTCTTGGCTAGAGAGATACAGATGGATTTAGCAACATTTCGCAACAAATAATATGATCTAGGTCTTCTACACGTTGCGCGGGTTGGTTATGGTTCATCCAGATGAGAACAGGAGCAAACCTATGAGCAAGATGAGTGACATGACGGAATACCATGCTTCAGCCTACCGTTTGCCGTCAGGCTTCGAGCATTGTTCGAAATTAAAGCCGGTGGTTGAGGCGGTTACGGCGCTGGACCGGGTCAAGGCCGTGGTGGACGTGCTGTATTCGCCGGGCGGCTGCCCGTGGGACGGTAAGCAGACGAACGAGTCACTGCTCAAGAATCTGCTTGAGGAAACCTACGAATACGTCGACGCGGTGGAAACTCACGACCGTGACAACATGCGCGAGGAACTGGGCGATGTGCTGTTGCAATCCGTGTTTCAGGCGCGGGTCTGCGAATCGGATGCCGAGGATCCTTTTGGTATTGACGAGGTCGCCGACCGGTTGATGAACAAGCTCATCACTCGGCATCCGCATGTGTTTGCGGCTGATGATGCCGGCAATTCCTCCGAATCTTCTGATGCTTTTGATGCTGACGGCAACGACGGTGGAGAGACTACCCAACCCGAATCCCCGGAAGCCGTAGTGGCTCTATGGGAAAAGATGAAACAGCAGGAAAAGCATCGTAAATCCGTGCTTGAGGGCATTTCCCGCGCTCAAGGTGCGTCGCCTCGTGCGGCCAAAGTCGTTTCTCGTATCTCCAAATCGCCGAATGCTGATAGATTGTTCGCGGCGTTTGATGAGCCGGCTGCGGCTGACACGAAGCAAGATGACGAGCAGCCTCAAGCGGCGATTCAATCCGAATCAAACGGTGACAATTCTCCTGAACATGAGAAGGCCGATGCCTACGCCGATGAAATCCTCGCCATCGTGCGTCGAGCCCGCTCGGACGGTATCGATATTGAAACAGCATTGTGCAACCGTCTACGCGATGCTGAATCACGCGTTGAATCCATTGAAAACTACATTCGGATGCGATGAGTGAATCTATTTTTGGGCTCTTGATGAAGGCCTCCATTACTATAGCGTCGGTGGTGAGACAAGACATGAGCTTCTGGCGACGCTGGGGGATGTTCAATGTCAGTAATGGTTCAAGGTTTGGACTGCTGACGTCGCTGAGACACCTTAGCGTCGTTAACGGGTCAAGTTCTGGCGATCAAACGACGATAAAAAGGGGCTTAGCGTCGTTAGCTGTACATAAGTTGGCACGGCAACGATACTGGAGCGCATGATCGTTGGTGCCGTGCCAAACTTTGGCCGACCTCCGACAAATGAGAAGGACTAATGTCGGTGGCTGCTCAAAGTTTGGCGCGCTGGCGACGCTGTAAGAGAAAAAGAGTGGAGTCGAACCGGCAATAGCATTTATTCGGTTTGTTCTCTAGTCCAATTGCGTCAGGCAAGGCCTGTTGTAAGCTCGGGTACGGCGGGCGGTAGCGCCGGATAAGGATGAATGGGAACAGAACGAAGACGGACTGAAACGAACCGAAGCGGCACAAGAGGGGAGCGGCTCATGCAGGTGGCGTTGGAGAACAACATCGTTTTTGTGGTCATCGAGTACTTCGCTATTTTGTGTTGGGGACTGTCCGGCGGACTTGCCGCCATTCGCAAGGGCTATGACATCTTCACCATTATGCTGTGCGGCTGGCTGACTGCACTCGGCGGCGGTCTTGTGCGCGACGTAATGCTCGGTGCCCTGCCGCCGGTCGGCATCACCGACAAAGGCTTTGTGCTCACTACGCTGTTTTCCGGCATTATCGTGGTGGTGGCCCACCCGGAGATTACCAAACTCAAATGGACGATGACTGTCATCGATGCTCTGGGCCTCGGACTATTCGCAGTCAACGGCACCGCAAAAGCGCTGGCATACGGTTCCTCAAGCATGACCGCCGTATTCCTGGGCATGTTCACAGCACTGGCCGGCGGCCTCATTCGTGACATCTTCATTGGCGACGTGCCAATGATTATTCGAGACAAACACCTCTATGCTGTGCCCTCGTTTATCGGCTGCATATTGACTGTGTTGGTATGGCGTGGCGCGAGATACGGCTGGTTCGACATGCGCTCGGAAATGCTGCTCGATGTACTGATCGTTATCATCGTGGTGGCGCTGCGACTGTTTTCGGTAGGCTTCAACGTCACTCTGCCCGGAGCCGTCGAACGTCATCGTGTGTATCTGCCTAGCGAAAAACGGCATATTCAGCAATCAGCTGGCCGAGACCACGCTAATACCATGGATGATGGGGGTACGCCTCAGGATGATTCAAGACCGCCTCAGGGCTAGTTGTTTTCAAAGAGGTACCTGAAGCACGAAACGTCGAGTATAAGCGTTGCAATGACGGCGTTTATAATTGGGTTTTCCCGTATCCGGTACCTCTCTGAACGGAGATGTCATTTCGCAAGACCGCCAGTGTACCTCTTTGAACGGAGATATAAAAAGTCCCCGCAAGCCAGATGACTTGCGGGGACTTGCTAAAACCTTAAGAGGCTTATGCTCACAGAGCGTTGATCGCAACAGCGAGGCCAGACTTGCGGTTGGCGGCCTGATTCCTGTGGATTACGCCAGCGCCAGCAGCCTTGTCGAGCTTCTGGGCGGCAACCTTGTAGGCGGCCTCGGCGGCAGCCTTGTCACCGGCGGCGATGGCTTCGCGGGTGGCGCGGATGGCGGTCTTCAGGCCGGACTTCACAGCCACGTTGCGAAGGTGCGCCTTCTCATTGGTGAGCACGCGCTTCTTCTGCGACTTAATGTTTGCCACGTTTACTCCAAACGATGTGTGTTATAAGGACATACAAGAGTTAGAGGATAGCATGAGCCCCGGAAAAACCCGCGCAATGCCACGCCGAATACAGTCCCTCGGCTACACTAGGTGAAGTTTGAGTATATGCCAAGAGGAGGAATGCGTTGGTCATCCAACACAATCAGCCGGGTTCCACTGATCAGTCGGTGATTCGCAACTTCTGTATCATCGCACACATCGACCACGGCAAGTCGACCGTGGCCGACCGCATCCTGCAGTTGAGCGGCATTGTGCCCGAGCGAGAGATGCGCGATCGCTTCCTTGACCGTATGGATATCGAGCAGGAGCGTGGCATCACCATCAAATCCCAGGCCGTGCGCGTGCCATGGACCTTTGACGGTACCGAATACACGCTCGGTATGATCGACACCCCCGGCCACGTGGACTTCACCTATGAGGTGTCCCGCGCACTGGCCGCCTGCGAAGGCGCGGTGCTGCTCGTCGACGCTACCCAGGGCATCGAAGCGCAGACCCTGTCTAACCTGTACATGGCCATCGACCATGATCTGGCCATCATTCCCGTGCTCAACAAAATCGACCTGCCGTCCGCAGAACCGGACAAGCATGCCGAGGAGATCGCAGGTCTGATCGGCTGCGAGCCGAGCGACGTGCTGCGCGTCTCCGGCAAAACCGGCGAAGGCGTGGCCGACCTGCTCGACCAGATCGTCATGGACGTGCCCGCCCCGCACGGCGACCCCGATGCCCCCGCCCGCGCGCTGATCTTCGACTCTGTCTACGACTCCTACCGCGGCATCGTCACCTACATCCGTATGGAGGACGGCGAACTGCACGACCGCGAAAAAGTGCACATGATGGGTATCGGCATGACCCATGATCCCATCGAGATCGGTGTGATCAGTCCGGACATGACCCGCACCAAGGCACTCGGTGCCGGCGAGGTCGGCTACATCATCACCGGTGCGAAAGATGTGAGTCAGTCCAAGGTGGGCGACACCCTGACCTCGGCCGTCCGCCCGGCCACCGAGCCGCTGCCTGGCTACCGCGACCCCAAGCCGATGGTCTACGCCGGTTTGTTCCCGATCGACAACGCGCAATTCCCCGAACTGCGTGATGCACTCGACAAACTCAAGCTCAACGACGCCGCCCTGATCTACACGCCGGAAACCTCCGTGGCTCTGGGTTTCGGCTTCCGCTGTGGCTTCCTGGGTCTGTTGCACATGGAAATCGTCAACGAGCGACTCTCCCGCGAGTTCGGCCTCGACCTTATCCAGACCGCCCCGAACGTCACCTACGACGTGACCGCCGAGGATGGCAGCCAGCATCATGTGACCAACCCGAGCGAATTCCCGGACGGCAAGATCAAGAAGATCGTCGAGCCGATGGTTGCCGCCGACATCATCACGCCCAAGGAATTCATCGGCGCGGTGATGGATCTGTGCCAGGACCACCGCGGCATTATGGGCACGATGGAGTACATCTCCACCGACCGTGTGGAGATGCACTACCGCATTCCGCTGGCGGAAATCGTGTTCGACTTCTTCGATCAGCTCAAGTCCCGTACCAAGGGCTACGCCTCCCTTGATTACCACGAGGACGGCGAGCAGTCCGCCGATTTGGTCAAGGTGGACATCCTTATTCAGGGCGAGAAGGTCGATGCGTTCAGTGCCATCGTTCACCGCGATAAGGCGTATTCGTACGGTGTGATGATGACCAAGAAATTGCGTAGTCTGATTCCTCGCCAGCAGTTTGAGATTCCGATTCAGGCTGCGATTGGTTCGCGCATCATCGCGCGTGAGAACATTCGTGCGTTACGCAAGGACGTGCTCGCCAAATGCTATGGCGGCGACATCACCCGTAAGCGCAAGCTGCTGGAAAAGCAGAAGGCCGGCAAGAAGCGTATGAAGATGCTCGGTCACGTGGAGGTGCCGCAGGAGGCGTTCATCGCGGCCCTGTCCACCGGCGAGGATTCCAACGATCGCGACACCAAAGACAAGATCCGCGCCGCGCAGAAGACGGAAGGCTGAGCGGGTGCCGGAGGCTCGCCTCGCCGGGGAGTCTTCGGCACGGATGGCTGAGGGGAGTGACGGTTGACCTACGAGATCTACATTCATGTGCCGTTCTGTCTGCGGCGGTGCGGCTATTGCGATTTCAACACCTATACGGCCACGGACCTCGGTGCGGGCGCCTCTCGCGGTCATTACGCCCAGATGGTCATCCGGGAGATGGCTCTGATCAGGCAATGGCAGTGCGATCATGGCATCGAGGAGCCTGCCGCCTCCACCGTGTTCTTCGGCGGAGGCACTCCCACGGTTCTTGCCGCCGCCGATCTGGTGGCCATGGTGGATGCCATCCGCGGGATCTGGGGTCTGACGCCCGACGCCGAGATCACCACCGAAGCCAACCCGGATACGGTCGATGAGGCTTACATAGCCGAGCTTGCCGACGGCGGTTTCACCCGCATATCCTTCGGCATGCAGTCAGCCGTGCCGCACGTGCTGGCGACGCTCGACCGCACGCACACGCCGTCCAACGTGGCCGCCGGCGTTGACGCCGCCACCATGGCCGGACTGCGTTCCAGCGTGGATCTGATCTACGGCGCGCCGGGGGAGAGCCTTGAGGATTGGCGCACTTCGGTTGAGGCCGCTCTCGATCTCGGTGTGCATCATATCTCCGCTTATGCGCTGACCGTGGAACCCACCACGAAAATGGGCCGTCGGATCGCCGCCGGCACCTTGCCCAAGCCGGATGACGATGATGAGGCCGCCAAATACGAGCTCGCCGACGAGCTGTTCACCCAAGCCGGTCTCGATTGGTATGAGATTTCCAACTGGGCCCGCCCCGGATACGAGAGCCGGCATAATCTCGGGTATTGGCGCAACGTCGATTGGGCGGGGCTGGGTCCCGGCGCCCATTCCCATTACCGTTGCCATGCGGTGTCTTCCAATGGGTACGGCCTGCGCAGTTGGGACATCGCCCACCCCCGTCTCTGGGGAGTCGCCATCAACGAACACCGTGTGCCGTGGGCCGATAGTGAGCGGATCACCGCCGAGGAGAACCTCGAGGAACTGATCATGCTTGGTCTGCGTATGCGTGAAGGGCTCGATCTGGAGCGCATCGATCGCGTCATTGCCGTGGATCGGCTTACGCCGATGATCGAAGAGGGCCTGGTCACCGTGGTCGATGGACGCCGGGTGGTGCCCACGCGGCGCGGCAGGCTCATCAATGACACGGTCATCGAACGGTTCTTCGATCTCGCCGGCATCTAGGACCGGAGCGTCGTGGAGTATGCTCGAATCATGACGCGCTACCTATGCGCCCCCGACTCCTTCAAAGAGAGCTTGACCGCCATGCAGGCGGCCGAGGCGATGGCTCGGGGGATTGAGAATGCCGACCGCGATGCCGAGATTCGCTGTCTTCCCATGGCCGACGGCGGTGAAGGGACCGTGCGTGCGCTTGTCGACGCCACCGGGGGGACGATGCATGCCGTGCCGGTTCATGATCCGCTCGGTCGACTTATCGAAGGCCGGTTCGGAGTGCTTGCCGATGGCGCGACCGCCGTGGTCGAGACCGCCGAGGCCAGCGGTCTCGCCAGACTCAACGCGGAGGAACGAAACCCGCTGATCGCGTCATCCTATGGTACCGGCGAACTGTTGCTCGCCGCCGCCCGTCTTGGCGTTCGACGAATCATCGTCGGTCTCGGCGGCAGCGCCACCAATGACGCCGGCGCCGGCCTCCTGCAATCCCTCGGCGTGCGTCTCCTAGACGCGAACGGCGACGAGCTGGGACGTGGGGGAGCGGCCTTGGCCGATGTATCCGTCATCGACATCACAACGATGGATCCGGCCATTGGGAACGTGTCCATCATCGCCGCCTGCGATGTGACCAATCCGTTGACCGGTCCCACTGGCGCCAGCGCGGTGTTCGGACCGCAGAAGGGGGCCGGTGCCGATGATGTCGTCACGTTGGACGCCGCCTTGGCGCATTTCGCGCGTCTGATCGAAAGCCGTTTCGGCGTGGACGTGAGCGATGTGCCCGGCGCTGGTGCCGCGGGCGGCATCGGTGCCGCGTTGAAGGGTTTCTTTGGCGCCGAGTTTCGATCGGGCGTCGATATCGTCATCGAGCAATCCGGTCTTGATGAGGCCGTGCGATGGGCTGACGTGGTGTTCACCGGGGAAGGCGCCATCGATGCTCAGACCGGATTCGGCAAAGCTCCTGCCGGTGTGGCCGGAGTGGCCAAACGGTATGGCAAGCCCGTTGTCGCCGTGGCCGGATGTGTTGGTGTGGGAATCGACGGGTTACATGGACTCGGCATCGACGCGGTTTTCGGCATCGCGCCCGGCGCTTCGAGCCTCAACGACCTGCTGGCCGATGCGGCCGCCAATGTGACGCGCACCACCGAGCAGATCGTGCGGGTCATGCGGATGAAATGAACGTTTCGTCAAGCCGCCTACCCGGACACATGGCATGGGGCGAGAGAGAAGTGGACTTCGTTGTCCGATTGTCATTCAGTTATCACTGTGTTTGATTATCACTGTGTTGAATTATCGGTTGTCTGAACGGGAATCGTCCGCGGCGGTTCAGCGGGCGTCCTTGTCGGTGCCGGCGATGATGTCGGAGAACATCTTGCTGTCGGCGTATCCGGCGCGGGCGACGGAGTTCATGCCGCAGAGGGCGAGACCGCGCACCATGGAATTCTTGAAGGACATAGTCACTGCCTTTCGTTCATGCAGAGCCGAAAACGGCCTTGCTCCTGTTGTTTCCTTGCTGTCGATGACGTTCGGGTCCTGATGCGACATCCGTCGTCAGGCGTGCGTCCCGTCGATTCAGCGAGCGCTCTTGTTGGCTTCGTTGATCAGGTCGGCGAGGATGGTGTCGTTGGCACGGCCGTACTGGGTCGTGGAGCTCATGCCGTACATAGCGAGACCGCGCATCATGGAATCCTTGAAAGACATCATGTTTCCTTTCGTTGGTCAAAGCCTTGTGGCTTTGAGTTATATATCGGCTTCCTTTTGAAACCGGTTTCAGAATAGCGCGGTTCGATGACAAACGCAAGAGCGAAATTCCGCCCTCGGCGTTTCCCGCTCGTTGGCGCATCCGGCCCATACGTCGCCCTCCGCGCCATGGCCTACAATGAGACGCGGAAAACCAAGGATTCGTGACCGGGACGCGGGTGCATGACGGCGTCCATGTCCGGCGGCTATGGCGGGAGAGATGAGGATGGCGAAAAGCACGGGCCGCACCAGACCGGTGATCAAGGATGTGGCCAGGTTGGCCGGGGTTTCGGCACCGACCGTCTCCCGGTATCTCAACGGCACCGTCAACGTCGCCGAGGACAAGTGCGAACGCATCGCCAAAGCCATCAGCCAGTTGGGCTATGAGCCGAACATCGTGGCGCGTGCCTTATCGAACCGGGAGATGGATTCCGTGGTGGTGTTCGCCGCCAACCCGTCCGCTTTCTCCACATCCGAAACGAATCATGGCGTGGAGGCCGCCGCGCGAAGGCGCCGGTTCCTGCTGAACATCGTTTCCCTGGATGAATCCGACATGGAATCCGTCGAGGCGCGTGTGCGCATGGGCCTGTCTATCAGGCCGGCCGGAGTGATCGTCTACGAATACGATCGGGCCGGCATCGCCGCGCTCGAACACATTCCCAAAGACATGCCGATGGTCGTGGTGGGCGGTAGTTTCGGAGACGGCGATTATCAGATCATCAACGCCGAAAGGGATGGCGGACGCTGGATGACCATGCACCTGCTGGATCTCGGGCATCGCACCGTCTTTCACGTGGGGCGCCCGGCGGGGCCGACCGCCAACACCAGGACCAACGGCTGGCGCGATGCGCTCGAGGAACGTGGCATCGCGGCGCCCGATCCGATCATCGTGCCCGACGATGATCTGGATGAGTCGGTCAAGGCCGGTCGCGTCCTGGGACGACGCGACGAGGTGACCGCGATCTTCGCCGACAACGATGAGATCGCCGTGGCCGTGATCCGAGGCTTGAGGGAGGTCGGGCGCCGCGTGCCCGATGATGTGAGCGTCGTGGGGTTCGACGACCGCAACTTCGGTGCCATGTGGAATCCCGCGTTGACCAGTTACACGCAGAATTTCCTGGACATGGGGGAGCGGTCCTTCCGCATGCTGTTCGAGCGGATCCAAGCCAAACGCACCGGTGACGGCATGCCGCCCTCGCAGGTCGAAGTGGTGCAGGGCGAACCCTGTCTTCGCGCCTCCGAACGTGCGTATGACGGCGGCGAAGCCCTGTAGCGGGCCGACCACGTCCCGCCCGTCATCGTCGCGGATCGCCTGATTCGGAATATGGACACGCGAAACGTAAATGACATGGAGCAACGGTACTGTGTCAACAGCAATGAACGAAGAGACACGATTCCCTTACGTGTCCACAACCAATTGAGGTGATTCCGGTGACATTCAAAGCCCCGCTCGATCTCACGGTCCACGCTCCGGACGGTATGTATGATCCCGCCAACGAGCATGACGCCTGTGGTGTGGGTATGGTCACCACTTTGAACAAGCGTCCTGAACGCAAAATCGTCACTGACGCCATCGAGGTGCTGGTCAATCTCGACCACCGCGGTGCTGTGGGTGCCGAGGAGAACACGGGCGACGGCGCCGGCATCCTGATGAGCATGCCGGACGAATTCATGCGTGCCACCGTGCCCGCCGAACTGCCCGAAGCCGGCCACTATGCCGCAGGCATCGCCTTCCTCGACCGCGATATCGAAACCTCCGGTCAGCAGGAACAGGCCATCGCCAAAATCGTGCGCGAGGAGGGACTCGAAGTTCTCGCCTGGCGCGTGGTGCCCACCAACCCGGACGGCCTTGGCCTGCAGGCCCTTGCCGCCATGCCGGGGTTCAAGACTCTCGTGGTCGCCTCTCCGAACGGTGCTCTGGCCGGCGTGGACTTGGATCGCAAGACCTTCCGCATCCGCAAGCGCGTCGAGCATGAGATAGGCGTCTACTTCGCCTCCTTGTCCGCCCGTACCATCACGTACAAGGGCATGCTCACCACCATGCAGCTCACTCACTTCTTCGAGGATCTGAACGACGAGCGCATGAAGGCCACCATCGCCATCGTCCACTCCCGCTTCTCCACCAACACCTTCCCGAGCTGGCCGCTGGCCCAGCCGTTCCGTCTGCTGGCCCACAACGGCGAGATCAACACCATCCAGGGCAACCGCAACTGGCTCTCCGCCCGTGAAGGCCGCCTGAGCAGCGAACTGCTCGGCGAATTCGAGCCGCTGCTGCCGATCACCACCCCGGGCTACTCCGATTCTGGCACCTTCGACGAGTGCCTCGAACTGCTGCACCTCGCCGGCCGCTCCCTGCCGCACGCCATCTGCATGATGCTGCCGCCGGCATGGGAGAAGAACCCCGACCTCGACCCGGACGTGCGTGCCTTCTACGAGTACAACAACACGCTTATCGAGCCGTGGGATGGCCCGGCCGACATCGTCTTCACCGACGGCACCCAGGTCGGCGCCCTGCTCGACCGCAACGGCTTCCGCCCCGGCCGCTGGCAGCTCACCGACGACGGCTACATCGTTTTGGCCTCCGAGGCCGGCGTGATTCCGGAAATCGAGCAGGAGCACATCGTGTCCAAGGGCCGTCTTGAGCCCGGCAAGATGTTCCTGGTCGACACCGCCGAAGGCCGCATCATTCCCGATGAAGAGGTCAAGAAGACCCTCGCCTCCCAGCACCCGTACCGCAAGTGGGTGGAAGGCAACTCGGTCGAAATGAGCGACCTGCCCCGCCGCGAGCACGTGAGCCACTCCGGACAGTCCGTCCAGCGCCGTCAGCGTGCCTTCGGCTACACCGAAGAGGATCTGAAGCTCCTGCTCACTCCGATGGCCAACACCGGCAAGGAACCGCTCGGTTCCATGGGTAACGATGCGCCTATGCCTGCGCTTTCCAGCCGCAGCCGCATGCTGTTCGACTACTTCACCCAGAAGTTCGCGCAGGTCACCAACCCGCCGCTGGATTGGGAGCGTGAGGAGATCGTCACCTCGCTTGAATCCGCCATCGGCCCTGAGCCGAACCTGCTGTCCGATTCCGAGCTGCACGCCAAGAAGATCCTCATCCCGCTGCCCGTGGTCAACTCTGATGAGATGGCCCAGCTCAAGCGCCTCGACAAGGCCCGCATCCTCGGCGGCTACTATCGCCCGTACGTGGTCAAGGGCCTCTACCAGGTCGCCGGCGGCGGCAAGGCCCTCGAAGATCGACTTGCTGAGATCTTTGCCGAAATCGATGAGGCCATCGACAACGGCAAGAACTTCATCGTGCTCTCCGACCGTGAATCCAACCACACCTGGGGCCCGATTCCGTCCCTGCTGCTGACCTCCGCCGTGCAGCACCACCTGCTGCGTCACCACACCCGTACGCAGATCTCCATGGCCGTCGAGGCCGGCGACGTGCGCGAGATTCACCATGTCGCGCTGCTCATCGCCTACGGTGCCGCCTGCGTGAACCCGTACCTGGCATTCGAATCCGTGGAAGACCTGGCCCGCAACGGCTACCTCAAGGTCGACGCGGACACCGCCGTCAAGAACCTCACCAAGGCCCTGTCCACCGGCGTGCTCAAGATCATGTCCAAGATGGGCGTCTCCACCATCATGAGCTACCGTGGCGCGCAGCTGTTCGAGGCTGTGGGCCTGAGCCAGGAAGTCATCGACGAATACTTCACCGGCACCACCTCCCGTGTGGGCGGCGTTGGCCTTGACGAGATCGCCGAGGAAGTGGCCATCCGTCACCGCGTGGCCTACCCGAACCAGTGGAGCGCATCCCCGCACCGCAACCTGCGTACGGGCGGCGACTACAAGTGGCGTCGTACCGGCGAGGATCACCTCAACGATCCCGAGGCCATCTTCCTGCTTCAGCAGTCGACCCACCGTGGCGACTACCATATGTTCAAGAAGTATTCGCACCACATCAACGACACGTCGAACCGTCTCATGACCCTGCGTGGCCTGATGAAGTTCAACACCAACCGCAAGCCGATCGACATCTCCGAAGTCGAGCCGGCCTCTGAGATCGTCAAGCGCTTCTCCACCGGTGCCATGAGCTACGGTTCCATCTCGCAGGAAGCGCACGAGACGCTTGCCATCGCCATGAATTCGATTGGCGCACGCTCCAACTCCGGTGAGGGCGGCGAATCCGACGACCGTATCAATGATCCGCAGCGCTACAGCCGCATCAAGCAGATTGCGTCCGCCCGCTTCGGCGTGACCTCCGATTACCTCGTGCACGCCACCGATTTGCAGATCAAGCTCGCCCAGGGCGCCAAGCCTGGTGAGGGTGGACACCTGCCCGGAGCCAAGGTCCCGCCGTGGATCGCCAAGGTCCGTCACGCCACCCCGGGCGTGGAGCTTATCTCCCCGCCGCCTCACCACGACATCTACTCCATCGAGGATCTGAAGCAGCTGATCAACGATGCGAAGATGGCCAACCCGAAGGCACGTATCCACGTCAAGCTCGTTTCCGAGTTCGGCGTCGGCACCATCGCCGCGGGTGTGGCCAAGTGCCATGCCGACGTGGTGCTTATCTCCGGCTATGACGGCGGTACGGGTGCAGCCCCGCTCAACGCCATCAAGCACGCCGGTACCCCGTGGGAGATCGGCCTGTCCGAAACCCAGCAGACGCTGATCCTGAACGGCCTGCGCTCCCGCATCGTCGTCCAGTGCGACGGCGAGCTTAAGACCGGTCGTGACGTGGTCATCGCCGCCCTGCTTGGTGCCGAGGAATTCGGCTTCGCTACCGCAGCCCTGATCGTGGAAGGCTGCGTCATGATGCGCGCCTGCCAGAAGAACACCTGCCCGCAGGGCATTGCCACCCAGGATCCGGAGTTGCGCGCACGTTTCAACGGCAAGCCCGAGTATGTGGTCAACTTCTTCATGTTCATCGCTGAGGAGGTGCGCGAGATCCTCGCCCAGCTCGGCTTCAGGACTCTTGAGGAGGCCATCGGCCACGTTGAGTGCCTGGACCAGAACGAGGCCATCAAACGCTGGAAGTCCGGCGGCATCGACCTGTCCAACGTCCTCAAGCAGGCCGGCCCGGTACCCGGCACGATTCTGCACCAGACCACCGAGCAGAACCACGAGCTGGAGAAGGCGCTGGACAACAATCTCATCGAACTTGCCCAGCCGGCCCTCGAACACAAGGAACCCGTGCGCATCGAAATGCCGATTCGCAACGTCAACCGTACGGTCGGCACCATGGTCGGCTACGAGATCACCCGCCGTTACGGCGAGGAAGGTCTGCCGGACGACACCATCGACATGACCCTGCACGGTTCCGGAGGCCAGTCCATCGGCGCGTTCATCCCGCGCGGCGAGACCATGCGCATCTACGGCGAAGTCAACGACTACGCCGGCAAGGGCCTGTCCGGCGGTCGCATGATCGTGCGCCCGGAAGACAACGTCACCTTCGACAAGCACAGCAACGTCATCGCCGGCAATGTCACCGGTTTCGGCGCCACGTCCGGCCAGATGTTCGTGGCCGGTCGCGCCGGCGAACGTTTCGGCGTTCGTAACGGCGGTGCCACGTTCGTCGTCGAAGGCGTGGGCGACCACGGCTGCGAGTACATGACTGGCGGCACTGTTGTGGTGCTCGGCCCCACCGGACGCAATTTCGGTGCAGGCTTCTCCGGTGGTAACACTTATGTGCTTGACCTCGATATGAAGAAGGTCAACCCGAGTGCCATCAAGTCCGGTGCACTGCTCTTCAAGTCGCTTGATGCCGAAACCTCCAAGCTGGTGTACGCACTGGTCAAGCAGCATGCCGAAGAGACCGGTTCCCAGTTCGCCGCGGCCCTGCTGGAGGACTGGAACGAAACCGTCAAGCGGTTCACTCACGTGGTGCCGAAGCAGTTCGTGGCCATGACGAAGGCCATGGAAGAAGCCAAGGCCAACAATGTAGATTTCAATGCGCCCGGCGCCTGGGAAAAGGTGTACGAGCAGGTTATGGAAGGAGCGCGCTGACATGGGCGACCCGAGAGGATTCCTGAAGGTCCGTACCCGCCGAGAGTTGGCTGAACGCCCCGTTGAGGAGCGTATCAAGGACTGGTTCGACGTTCACGCCGAAACCGGCCTGCAACCGTGGACCCAAACGCAGGCGGCCCGCTGCATGGATTGTGGCACCCCGTTCTGCATGACCGGATGCCCGCTGGGTAACCTGATTCCCGAGTGGAACGACTTGGTCCGTCAGGGCAAGTGGGAAGACGCCTACAACCGTCTGTCCATGACCAACAACTTCCCCGAAGTCACCGGCCGCATCTGCCCGGCCCTGTGCGAGCAGGCCTGCGTGCTCGGCATCCACCAGCCGCCGACCATGATCAAGCTTGACGAGCAGACCATCATCGACCAGGCATGGGATTTGGACTACGTCAAGCCGCTGCCGCCGCAGCGTCTGACCGACCAGACGGTCGCCATCGTCGGCTCCGGCCCTGCCGGCCTCGCCGCCGCACAGCAGCTCACCCGCGCTGGCCACACTGTCGTCGTCTACGAGAAGGACGACGCCATCGGTGGTCTGATGCGTTACGGCATCCCGAACTTCAAGCTTGAGAAGGGTCTGCTCGACCGTCGTGTCAAGCAGATGGAGGCCGAAGGCACCCGCTTCCGCACCAACGTGGAAATTGGCAAGGACATCACGTGGGATGACCTGCGTGACCGTTACGACGCCGTCGTGGTGGCCATCGGCTCCCGCGTGCCGCGCGATATGAAGATTCCAGGCCGCGAGCTGGACGGCATCCACTTCGCCCTCGACTTCCTGCCCGACGCCACGCGCCGTATCTTCGGCGTCAAGCCGGTGCACGACATCACCGCCAAGGACAAGCACGTGGTGGTCATCGGCGGTGGCGACACCGGTTCCGACTGCCTTGGTACCTCCATCCGTCAGGGTGCGAAGGATGTCACCGTGCTGCAGATCATGCCGAAAGAGCCGTCTTCACGCCCAGACAACAGCCCGTGGCCGACCTTCGCCCGCACCTACCAGAAGACTTCCTCCATGGAAGAGGGTGGCGAGTACATCTACTCGACCGACTCGGTGAACTTCGAAGGCACCGAAGAGGAGAAGGCCAAGGTCACCATCGACAACTCGACCACCGCCGAAGGCTTCGTGGCCGATGAACACGGTCACGTCACCGGCCTGAAGGTCGTCTCTGTGGCCCCCGGCGAGAACGGCCCCTTCACCCGCCAGCCCGGCACCGAGCGCGTGCTGCCGGCCGATCTGGTCCTCATCTCCGTGGGCTTCCTGCACCCGGACACCGAGACCATCCTCGACCAGCTGCCCGTCGAACTTGACAAGCGTGGCAACATCGCCCGCAACGACAAGTTCGCCACCTCCCAGGACGGCGTGTTCGTGTGCGGCGATGCCGGCCGTGGTCAGAGCCTCGTGGTCTGGGCCATCGCCGAAGGCCGCTCCTGCGCCGTAGCCGTGGACGAGTACCTCTCCAAGGAAAAGAGCGAGCTGCCGGCCCCGATTAAGGCCAGCCAGCGTCCGATGATGCTGCCTCGCTGAATACTTTCCAAACAGAAACATGAAAATCCCTTCTTCGTGAGGGGATTTTTGCGTTTCTGGGATTAATTGCTGCCTTGAGTCTTCAGTAATGTTTATATTTCGAGAATATTGCATACATGGTTAACATGAAGCTCCTATGGTGCCTTTCGTCGCCAAAAAGACGACGCCAGAATATTTGGGAGAGATTCATGAACACACGTCATGTCACTTCACTGGTCGCGGCCTGTGCGGCAATCGTCATGCTGCTCAGCGGCTGCGGATCGACCGGCATCTCCAATTCCAGTAATGCTTCAGATTCCAACATCATTTCCGTGTACGGCAGTGAGCCGGCACACCCACTATTCCCCGGCAACACCACTGAGGCCGGTGGCGGCAAGGTTGTAGACCAGTTGTTCGCCGGTCTGGTGACCTATGATGCGCGGGGCGGCATCCACAACGAGGTAGCAGACAGCATCACCTCCAGCGACAACGCCACGCATTACGTCATCAAGCTCAAGAGCGGATGGAAGTTCACCGATGGCACTCCGGTGACCGCGCGCTCCTTCGTAGACGCTTGGAATTACACCGCCAACAGTGCCAACAAGCAGGCCAGCGCCAGCTTCTTCAGCACAATCGAAGGCTATGATGATCTGCAAAAGCCGGACGTGGACCCCAAGGCCACGCTGAGCGGCCTGACCGTCGTTGACGACAACACCATCGATGTCAAGCTCAGCCAGCCCGACTCGGCATTCCCGGTCAAGGCCGGCAGCCACGCCTACATGCCGTTGCCCGAGTCCGCGTTCAAGGACCCGAAGAAGTTCGGTCAGCACCCAGTGAGCAACGGCCCATACAAGTTCGTGTCCTGGCAGCACAACCACAGCATCGAAATGGTGAAGAACCCTGACTACAAGGGCAATCGTGTCGCCAAGAACGATGGCCTGAACTTCAAGATCTACACCTCGCCTGATTCGGCATACGCCGACCTACGCGGTGGCAACCTGGACTTCACGAGCACGATTCCTGACACCGCACTTACCTCCTTCCAATCCGACAAGTCGCTGAAGGCATACAACGAGCCCGGTGGCAATACGCTCACCTTCACCATTCCTGAATGGCTGGAACATTTCGGCCAGAACGAGGAAGGCAACCTGCGTCGTCAGGCCATTTCCATGTCCATCGACCGCAAGACCATCGCCGAGAAGATCTTCCACGGCACCTCCACGCCCGCCGTCGATTTCCTTGCAGCCCCAATCAGCGCCTACTCCAAGGAACTCAAGGGAAATGAAGTACTGAAGTACAACCCGTCCAAGGCCAAGGAACTGTGGGCCAAGGCCAACGCCATCTCCCCGTGGAGCGGTGAGTTCGGCATTGCGTACAATGCTGATGGCACTGCGAAGAACTGGGTTGAGGCAATCTGCAACTACATCAAGAACACGCTGGATATCGATGCCAAGAGCATCCCGATGTCCACTTCCGACGAATTCCTGTCCAATGTGGATTCAGGCAAGATGACCTCCGCATACCGCAGTGGTTGGGGCCCTGATTATCCATCCGCGGACAACTATCTGATACAGCTGTACGATTCCAGTTCGGCCGACGGCAAGGGCGGCAACAGCGGCAACTACAAGAACCCCGATTTCGATGCCATGATGGACAAGGCTCTTTCCGCTCCGTCCACCGAGGAAGCCGACAAGTATTATCAGCAAGGTGAGGAGATTCTGCTGCAGGACCTTCCGGCTATCCCGTTGTGGAACCAGAATGCCACCGCAGCCAGCACCTCCGCAGTCTCCGGTGTCGCATTCGACTACGGCGGCGGCCCAGTGTTCACCGCACTGACCAAGAAGCAGTAAGTAATAAGTAGACAGCGCTAGCCCCCGCTGGCGGGGGTAGCGGCAAAGCCGACTGGGGGTGGTCTCAAACAGCAGACCACCCCTAATCTTGTTATATGAGCGAGCTCCCGTAAGCGGGAGCAATCGAGAACATACAGGAGCACATTAACTATGGAATTCACCGTATCCGGCACTACTGTGCGATTCGATGAACGAACAATGCAGTTCGCTTTTACGCGCGACGGTGCCGAATGGAATACCTGCGCTGATTTCAAGCCGACCCTGCAATGCGCGCAAGGCACCTTCGCGTTCGCAGATGCCACTTCCATCACCCATGAGCAGCGTGAAACCGGCACGGGAACCGGCATTCGCAGCATCTTCACCGGCTTTGGGTACAGCGCATACTCCTTTGAAACCTATGTATGGGTGGAGCGTGCCTCAGGCGATGTGCTCTTCGAATGGATTCCGCTCAATGAGCAAGGCCTGAACATCACCAATGTGACGTGGCCCGCAGCCATGGACTTCGATTGCGCCGACGACCATGACACGACGCTCATCACCCATGAGCAAGGTGTGATGATCCCCAACACATGGCCTACCGCCGTGAGCACCAAAGACATCGCCTTCGACGGTCGCTTCGAAACGGCTGGCGGTTACATGCCGTGGTTCGCGCAGCTCCGCGCAGACGGACACGGGTATATCGCCATCTGCGAAACTCCATGGAATGCCGGTTACGGCATCGACCATCCCAGCGATGGCCCGTACACCCATATCAATACTTGGTTTGAGCCAAGCCTCGGCACAATGAATTATCGCCGCGTGGTACGCTACCAGTTCCTCGACCACGCCGATCACACGACGGTGTGCAAGGCCTATCGTTCGTACGTCAATGAACGAGGTCGCTTGCGTACGCTCGCCGAAAAGGCGGCGCGCAATCCCTCCGTGCGTGACCTGATTGGTCGTTCATGGGTGCACATCGGCATCAAAACCAAAGTACAGCCCGACTCGTACTACTACGATAAGGATCACCCCGAGAAAAACGATTCATTGGTCACCTTTGCGCAGCGCGAAAAGCAAATGCGAACATTGCACAGCATGGGTGCAGGCCGACTGTACATGCACTTGGATGGTTGGGCACAGCCCGGATACGACAACGCACACCCCGACTATCTGCCGGCTTGTCATGAGGCAGGTGGCTGGGAAGGCATGAAGTCGCTGGTCGACGCCTGCCATGAGCAAGGCGATATTTTCGGCACGCATGACCAGTACCGCGATTACTACTTCACCGCGCAAACCTTTGATGCCAACAATGCGATTCGGCTGGCAGACGGTACGATGCCCGAACACGCACGCTGGGCGGGCGGCCACCAGACCTACCTGTGCGCCGAGCTCGCACCGGACTACGTGCGCCGTAATTTCGCCGAAATCGCCGCACACGGCATCAAGCTCGACTGTGCATACTTGGATGTTTTCACCTGCAACGAAGGCGACGAATGCTCGACCCCCGAACACCGCATGCCCCGCCGCGAATGCTTTGACCGCCGCGCCGAATGCTTCGAATATCTGCTCTCGCACGGCATCCTCTCCTCGTCCGAAGAGGTATCGGACTGGGCAGTGCCAAGCCTGATATTCTGCCATTACGCGCCATACGACTTCCAGATGCGCTCACCCAACGAGCCGCGCCAAGGTGTACCGGTGCCGCTGTATAACCTCGTCTACCATGATTGCATTATCGAACCATGGATGATGGAGCGTGTGGCGAACGGCGACGATTACATGCTGTACGCCCTGCTCAACGGCGGAGCTCCATACCTGATTCGCGATGCCGCATACATCGGCGTTGACGGCGACATGGACGACGAACAGCGCGTTCGCACGGAAAACGACATCGAACGCTGCCATACGGTCGCTGCATTCCATGAGCGGATCGGCATGCAGGAACTGGTTCGTCACGAGTTCGTGGATGATGATCCGCTGGTGCAGCGTTCGGTATTCGCGGACGGCACTGCGGTCACTTGCGACTTCCATACGCAAACCTATCGCATCACCGACTGCCCGCATCACTGACTGAAAATACAATGACACACAGTGGGTTCCGATGGACTGGTGGCAAATTGCCGCCGATAAGCGAGTAATATAGCCAACAGTGTCACCGTCGAAACAGGAGTAGTGGAATGCCGAATCGTGCAGAACGCCGTGCCCAAGCCAAAGCAGGCCGCAGGGGAGTGCCGTCGCAGTACGACCAGACCCAAGGCCGCGGTCGCTCGGGAATGATTGACGAATACCAGCTGCAGCAGAAGTCCCAGCGTCTGCAGGACGGCACCGACGGCACCGAATGGAAGCCCAGCGGCGGTACGATCGCGGACACCGAAACCCTGCTGACCACTAACCCGAACTACACGAATCCGAAGATGTTCAAGGCACCGCATTCGCTGCGTCAGTGGTTCCGTGTGGGTAGCTGGACACTGATCGCCATCGCGATTATCGCGTTCTTCGTGGTTATGTGGCTGCCAAGCCATCCGATGTGGCTGATCATCACCGTTTCCGCGGTGTTCATTGTGGGTGTGCTGAGCCTGTTCTTCACTGCTGGCGATTCCAAGCACAATCCGAATTTGGATCAGAACGGCACGGCCGTCTGATCTTTTGCCTGGTAAATCCGGCTTGAAAAGCAAAACGCACGACGGAAGTTGTGCGTTTTCTTGTATGCGGTGCCCTAAAGTAAGAAGTGCTTGAGTTTCTTTCTGACGCACGAAGGAGAGGCAGTCCGATGAAAGTTGATATTCTAACCCGCGAATACCCGCCGCACGTGTATGGTGGTGCCGGCGTACACGCCGAGGAGCTGTCCAAGGTTTTGGTCGAGCGCATTGACGTGACCGTGCGTGCGTTTGACGGCAAGCGCACCGAGACGGACATTCCTGCTATCCCGAATGCTGCCGATGCTAAGGGCAGCTTGAAGGTCGTCGGCTATGACACGCCTTCTGAGCTGGCTGACGCCAACCCCGCATTGAAGACTTTCGGCGTGGATCTGCAGATTGCCAACGACGTTGACGCCGATATCATCCACGCACACACATGGTACGCCTGCCTGGCCGGCTACCTGGCCAAGATGCTGCACGGTACGCCGCTGGTCATCACCGCCCACTCCCTGGAACCGTTCCGCCCATGGAAGCGCGAACAGCTCGGCGGCGGCTACAACCTGAGCTCCTGGGGCGAAAAGGAAGCCTACGAGCACGCCGACCGTGTGATCGCCGTGTCCGGCGGTATGCGCAAGGACATTCTGACCGCCTACCCGAACCTCGACCCGGACAAGGTCGTCGTGGTGTACAACGGCATCACCATGGCCGACTTCGCCACACCGGCCCCTGACGACCCGGGCTGGAAGGTGTTCGATCGTTACAACATCGACCGTTCGAAGCCCACCCTGCTGTTCGTGGGCCGCATCACCCGTCAGAAGGGTTTGCCGTACCTGCTCAAGGCCCTGCACCTGATTTCCAAGGACATCCAGGTGGTGCTGTGCGCCGGTGCGCCCGACACCCCGGAAATCGCCGAGGAAGTCAAGAACGCGTTCGCCAAGCTGGACGAAGAGCGCGGCAACATCGTGTGGATCGAAGAAATGCTCCCGAAGCCCGAGCTCAACGCGCTGGAGCACGGCTGCGACGCCTTCATCTGCCCGAGCATCTACGAGCCGCTGGGCATCGTGAACCTTGAGGCCATGGCCTGTGGTCTGCCGGTCGTCGCATCCGCCACTGGCGGCATTCCGGAAGTCGTGGTCGACGGCGAAACCGGCTATCTGGTCCCGATCGACCAGCTGCACGACGGCACCGGCACCCCCACCGATCCGGACAAGTTTGTGCACGATATGGCCGCCGCCATCGACAAGATCATGGCTGACCCCGAACTCGCCAAGAAGATGGGTCAGGCCGGCTACGAACGCGCCCGCGACGTGTTCAGCTGGGAGACCATCGCCGACAAGACCGTGGAAGTCTACCAGTCCGTGCTCGACGAGCAGAAGAAGTAAGTAGCGCTGCAACGAGTGCCCCCCCTCAGTCCGGCTGCGCCGGCCAGCTCCCCTCAGGTACCGGTTTCTTGGCTCCCCTCTCTGCGGGGAGCTGTCACCGTAGGTGACTGAGGGGAGTCATATATCGTGTTTCTTGGCTCCCCTCTTTGAGGGGAGTCGTCCGCGAAGCGTACTGAGGGGAGTCCTCAGATCGCGAATCATAGTTAGTATTTCACTCATGACAAACACCGTCCTCCAACTCGACAACGTCGAATTCCGGCGTAACCGTCGCGTCATTATTACCGACGTGAACCTCACCATCAACGCGGGGGAGCGTTGGGTGCTGTTCGGTCCGAACGGCATCGGCAAATCCACCGCGGTCGACATGCTGGCCACCCGCACGTTCCCCTCGGAAGGCCGCGTATTCATCCTCGGCCATCAACTCGGCAAATACGACGTATTCAAACTGCGCACCCGCATCGGTCTCGCCTCGGCCGACCTGGGCCGGCAGTTCCCCGAGTTCGAGGACCCGCTGGACGCCGTGGTCACCGGCCTGTCCGCCGTGACCGGGCGCTGGCGCGACACCTACACGCAAGAGGAATACGCCCGCGCCCGCCAGCTGCTGCGCGATTTTCGCGTCTCCTATCTGGAAGGCAAGGAGATGTGGCGACTGTCCGAAGGCGAACGCACCCGCGTATTGATCGCCTGTGCGCTGATGGGCGATCCTGAGCTGCTGATCATGGATGAGCCGACCACCGGCCTTGACCTGGGCGGCCGCGAGCAGGTGATGCGCACACTGAGCCGAATCGGCGAAGAGAACTCCGAGCGTGCCGTGGTGCTGGTCACCCATCGACTGGAGGAGATTCCGTCTGGTTTCGACCACATCGCTATCATGGGACGAAAGCCGATTCCTGCTGAGGACGCCACCGAAGCGGGCGTGGATTCAATGGGTAATCCCGGTGCTGGCACCATCGTCTACACCGGTTCGTTGGAGAATGGCCTGACCGACGAACGCTTGTCGGAATTGTTCGGTATGCCCATCGAAGTCCAGCACACCCACGGCCGCTGGGCCGCCTACGCCGTGTGATGCTTGTAGGTTTTTAGGCGGGATTTTCTTCGCCCCCTCTGGAGGGGCTGTCAGCGTAAGCTGACTGGGGGAGGCCCAACTAGTTACGAAGGTAACCATGACAACCAATAGCAAACTTGTATTCATCGATATCGACGGCACCCTAGCCGACGAAAACCACGTCGTACCCGAATCTGCCAAAATCGCTTGCAAACAAGCCCAGGCCAACGGCCACAAGCTCTTCATCTGCACCGGTCGCTCCATGCCAAAAATCGAACGCAGCATTCTGGATCTTGGATTCGACGGTGTAGTTTCCGTAGCCGGCGCGCAGGTGAATATTGGCGATAAGCTGCTGTTCCAGCACCTCATATCGCCCGAGGCAATTGATGCGGCGATGGCGTATTTCGCCGAGCATCATATCGAAAGCTACCAATGGCAGGGTGCGGACGGCATGTACATTTCCGAAGGTTATCGCCGCCATCTGGAGTCCAAGGGCAAGACGTGGAATCGTGGTGAGTTTGCGCGGTTCTGGCATCTGCTGGACGAGGTCGAGGTTCCGGCCGGCTCCACGTTGGGACATACGATTCATGTGAGCAAGGGATCGTATTTCACCTCGCCGAATCCTGACGTGACTTTCGAGGAGACTCAACGTGATTTGAGCCCATGGTTTGAGCTCGTGCACGGCTCATACGACAAGATCTCGCCGAATAACGGCGAACTGCTCATCAACGGCATCGACAAAGGTACCGCTGTGCGCGACGTGGCTTCTTTGCTGGGCTATGCCATTGCCGACACCATCACCATCGGCGACTCCGACAACGACACCGCCATGCTCAAAGCTGCCGGCACATCCGTAGCCATAGGCAACGCCATTCATGGCATCCAAGCCTTCTGCGACTTCACCACCACCGACATTCACGAGGACGGCCTGGCCAACGCCTTCAAAACGTTGGGACTGGTGTGAGGTTATGTCGTTTGCTCTCAGACGGAGGATCCTTTCGTGCTGTAGTAGTGAGAAATAAGTTGAATATATACTGAACGGGGAAGGAGGGAACGATCTTATGCCGACGATAATGAAAGAACAGATGGAAGTCAGCATTCGTGTCACTCCTCAGCAGGCTTTTGATTTCATCAAGCAGCAGGTAGACGCCAATGAAGGCTTTGATGAGGATACTCGACCAGTGCGGGTGCATGTTCAGCTTATTTGAAGCAACTTCTGGAGAGCTGATGAGCTCCGCCGTATGTGTCATTTTCGATTGCAATATTTATATCGATGTGGCAGAACGTATGCTGCGCCGAGCATAGAGAATTGTGAATTCAAAATGGTTTGTTCATCATGCGAAAATAGTGGTCATCTGTCCGTCGCGGTTGCGCAATTTACGGTGGCGGAGGAACCGGAACGGAATCTGGAGATCATCGACGGATTCGCGCGTGATGCGGCGGCGGGCGATAGGGAAGCTGATCTCATTACTGCTGAGCTGAGTCGTGAGTGTCTTGATTCCGCGCGTCGAACATTGCCGGTGTTGCAGAATCGCCGTTTTGCCGATCCGCAGTTGTGTGACTGACCTCTGAATAACTTTACTAGCGCTGTTGATAAGGGTTCTATGATGGGAATCATGACCACTACTGTTGATAGCTCTGATTCAATGCCGGAACGTCTGCAAGAGGGGAGCGCGGCGCCCGATTTCACTCTGCCGGCGGTTATACCTGGGTTTACAGAGAGCGGATCAATCAACCTGTCTGACGTGCTTGATGCCGGCCGCAGGGTTGTACTGTATTTCTACCCGGCCGCGATGACGCCCGGTTGCACCACCGAGGCTTGCGATTTCCGCGACAATCTCGCCCGATTGGCGTCGAAAAACGTTACGGTGCTTGGCGTCTCCAAGGACTCGCTTGACAAGCTGCGCAAGTTTGCACAGCGTGATCATCTCACGTTCCCGCTGCTGTCTGATCCCGACCTGACCGTGCACAAGCTGTACGGCGCATACGGCGAAAAAAAGCTCTACGGCAAGGTGCATGTAGGCGTGATTCGTTCGACACTCGTCATCAATCCCGATGGCTCCGTGGCGATTGCGCGCTACAACGTGCGTGCCAAAGGACATGTCGATTCGCTGTTAAAGGCACTGGAAAAGTTGGAGAAGCTGGAGAAGTAGCGTTCTCGTTGCTCGGACACAGTGGTTCGTGCATAGCAGTTCCGTGCGGTATGTGCCGCATGAACCACTGCCGTATGAACCACCGGTTGACTTCTCGGACTCACCGGCAAATAGTGAGACCGTGGGCGCGCAGTACGTCTATGGCTGGCATGTAATCGAGCGATGTTGCGGTGGGATTGAGCATCAGTTCGCGGAGGGCGGCGGATGCTGAGGACTCGCTCGTCTTCGAGGATTCTGCGGCCGGGAAGAGAGCGTCGGCGATTAGGGAGATGATACGGGAACGTGCATCGCCGGCATTGGCATTGTTGCTGCTGTTGCCGGCGTCGGTAGTGGCGGAGTTGCCAATAGTAGCGGAGCTGTTTTGTAGAGTCGTATCCAACGCTGTGACAAGCGGCTCCAGGTTGTTCTTTGTCGCCTCGGCAATGTCATCGAGCTGATCGAATAAGGCGAACAGCCATGAACGACTTCGCTCCTCATCGTTGCCGGTCGCAAGCCTTTCATTGGTGACGCGCACGAGTTCGTCAATCGGTACTGCTGGCGTCTTTGCCGGATCGCGATGCTCACGGTTGTCTTCGATATCGCCCATAAGATGCTGGATTTCGCACTCGTCCTGCAATACGGTGGTCTCGGCAAATGCGGTGGCGATGGCGTCCGCATCGATGAACTTGCCACCTTCGGACTGGAAGCGCACGCGCTTGGGCTCACTGTAATAATGCGACATGCCGAATGTGATGTACTGAGGCATCTCATCCTGCAATTGCTTGACCGCTTCGGCCACCTTGCGCATATCTGCCAGATGTTGGTGCAGCACGATGAAAGCGAGCACTGCTTTGGTGTCGGTAAGAGTGAGCGGCTGACCGATGCTGGCTCCATGATGGTGCTCATGATGCGCAAACATGTTCTTCAGCGAATCAAACAATCCCATAATGTCCTCCTTTGAACTGGGGCACAATCGGCTACATCTGCCGCTTACTGTAGTCCTGAATATGTGGGAATGGTCCATGGAACGCCGAAGGCGAATACTGGTTCCGGGCGATGCTCGCAGCAATTGAAAATATCGCAGGACATGACAAAAAGCGGGTGACAAGCGTTATCCTGAAATACATAGGGCAAGGAGGCCGTATGACAGCAGAAGTGGATGACGGTTTCTTTCAATTGTTTGAACGCAGGATTTTTGTGCGTGGAGAAGCTTATTACGATGCCGACAAGGTTGATCCGCCGGTCATGATTGCTGAGAATCTTTGGCATACCGTGGTTCGCGGGAATGACGACTATCAAGTGGACATTCGTTTGCGCCATGGCAAAGTGATTTCTGCCGCCTGCACATGCCAATATTCCCAACGTGCAACGTACTGCAAGCATGTGGCTGCGGTGCTTATCTTCATGCGTGAGAGCCGACGTCGGGAATTAAATGAATCGCAAGACCAAGTTTCAGAGTTTCCTCATGAAGCATTGAATTGTGTGAGATGGTATACGATGCATGAATTCCCGAAATATCGCGGATTGACAGAGGGAGATTGGCATGCTGTCAAGCGAATATTTGAGGTGTTGTACTGTATCCCCGACCTTGATACTACATATACACATGAGGTAATGGATACCGGTTGGTGACATCCATCTCGTAGGTAAACAGTTCGCTGTGGCCAAGACGCTGAGTCTCAGGGATATTCTCGTCCGCACCGAGTCCCACTGCAATCACACGCCAACCCCGCACAGCGAGCATCCGCGCAGTCGCCTTGCCGATGCCGCTCGTGCCGCCGGTGACCAATGCCACCGGCCGTCCGTCATCCTTGATTGGTTCCACGTGTACTATTATCGCGTGGTGGTGTCGGAATCACGGCATGGTGATAGCAGCCGCATGGAACAAGCTACTTGCTAGGCGAAGATTGAGCATCGTCATCCGTCTTACGAGCATTCAGATGCCGGTGCTCGTATTCCTCGAAGTCATCACGGACGGCTTCCGCGGGATACTTGCTCTTGGTCTTTGCGAGCTTGCCCATGACGATGTCATCCATATCCACACCAAGCGCATCGGCCATCATGATGCAATACGTAAGCACATCCGCTAGTTCTTCCCTGACATGTTCCTCATCCATGGATGGCGACTGCGGCGTCCACTGGTAGCATTCCAGCAATTCCGACGCCTCGATGCTGATGGACTTCGCCAGGTTCTCAGGAGTGTGGTATTGGCCCCAGCCACGCTCCGACACAAAATCACGAATCGACTGAATGGTACTGTCACTGATCATGACTGACATTATAGGACTTGCTGAATGTTGGTCATGTACCAGAGCTCATGATGGACCATAATATGACTATGAACAGTGAGAGCTTGGCGCCGTTTGTCATCAACCTGCCATATGGTCAATACAGTAGGGAAGCTTTTGAAAAGGCTTTTGACGAATCCCTCGAGAAGCAGATGGGGCGCAGTGTTAATGATTCCGATCTGGAACATTTCATGCTGCGATATGTGTTGGCATATCCAACGGTTTATGTCGTGTATTCAGGAAAGACCAATCGCTATTCGATGAAGAACGAATATACGGTGTACGTCGGTGAGACCAACGATATACGGCATCGTACATTCCAGCATCTTGAAAGAGATGCTAAAGAACGCGAGGACTGGAAAGCTGTAGCTGATGCTGTCTCGCGGAATGATGATGCATATCGGCAATATGTTATTCCACATCCCAAATTCAATAAGTCGTTAACCCTGGATGTCGAAAACCGTCTTATGCACTATATGTCCAGTACCGATTCGGTGAAAAGGCTCAACAATCGACGGACCAATGCGCAAGGCGATTATTACACCGCAGACCAGTTTGATCGGATTTTCTCGCAAATCTGGTTGAGATTACACAAGGAAGATTCTGACCTGTTCCCGGCGGAGGAGATCATCCGAGATTCCGCGTTGTTCAAGGCATCGCCTTTTCATAAACTCAGCGATAGCCAGCTCGAAGCCGAAGAATCTATTTTGGTGCAACTTGCCGCCTTGGTTGCCGATAGCCGGCAACAGAAGAAAGCCGATGAGCAATCTTCAGACCGCCATCCGAAATTAATCTTTGTTCAAGGTGCTGCAGGGACAGGCAAAACGGTCCTGTTAAGCCACCTGTTCTACAGAATCGCGGCTGAAATCGGCATCCAAGGCGACACCTATTCCGAAGACGAAGATTATCCTGAGCTGTCACAAACGGCGAACGGCCGGCTTTCCTCATACATTCTTGTCAATCATAAGGAACAGGTGCACGTATATAATCAGATTGCCACGAAACTGGGTTTGCAGAAGAAATCTGATGAAGTGGTCATGCTGCCCAGTCAGTTCATCAATCGATTCAGCTTACGCAACGAGCATGGTCGAGGCATTCCAGACCAGCCGCAAGGCCTGGCGGACATCGTGCTCATCGACGAGGCCCATTTGTTGATGACGCAAGGAAATCAGGGATATTCCGGGAAGAACCAGCTGTATGACATTCTGCGCAGAGCCCGGGTGGTGATTGCGGTCTTTGATCACAATCAGATTATGCAGTCCAGCCAGCAGTGGGACCCAGCGATGCTGGAAAAACTTCAGCTGGACTCTGATTCGACTCAGATCGCATGCGCGACCGGGAAAATCGGCGCATTCAAAGCGGTTGATTTGGGCGCCGAATATCATCTGCCGTCCATTTCCGTGGACATTGCGCATGTCCATTTGAAAAAGCAATTCCGTATTGCCGCGAGTAAGTCGATGATTCAGTGGATTGACCGATTCGCTTCGGGGAAAGGTATCGGTCCTTTGCCCGTTGATACGGGCGAGTATGCCGCAGATGGTGAAGTGATTCGAGAACCTTATGACGTTAAGGTGTTCGACTCGCCGGTTGATTTGTTTAATGCCATTCACGCGAAAGCCCAGCTGAAGCCCGATGGTTGGGATGGGGCTGGACTGTCCCGTTTGTTGGCCACCTATGACTGGAAGTATTCGGCGAAATCTGAGAATCAGAATGATCCGCATGGCTTTTGGAATGTGGAACTGCATCGCGATACTTCCGGCGTATGGCGTATGGGACTTGCGGATGACCATGGATTCGATCATTCCGCAATAAGTTCTGACCAATTCTGCAAGCCTTGGAACTATCAGCTCGAAGATTCCGCTCCGAAAAGCAGGAAAGACATCGACAAAGAACTGTCTTGGGCGGAGAAGCCGTACACCATAGATGAGATTGGCTCCATCTTCACCATCCAAGGGTTTGATTTGAACTATGCCGGTGTGATCATTGGACCCTCGGTGACGTATCGTAACGGGGAAATCGTGTTCGATGCAAAGGCCAGCCAAAACTATCTGGCAACCAATAAGCGCAAAGATTTAGGAGATTTTGCCGAAGAGAATTTGAAGCATGAGTTGAATGTCCTGCTCAAGCGCGGCGTCCACGGTCTGTACCTTTTCGCGGTGGACGAAGGCCTGCAGCAGCGTTTGAAGGAGTGCTGCATCCATTAAGGTATGTGACGGATATTGTGCTGAAAATGCACGCGAAGCGCACGCAGATGATGTTGAATGCGCTGAAAATACACTCAACATGCCGGGTGTCGTCGTTCGCGATGCCAAAGGCAAGGGATTCCTCATGGACGAGCATTTGGCCAAGGTCTGGGTTTGCAGCCAGCTGACCAATATCATCAGGAATCTCAGTGAAGAACAGACTGGCATTTCTCTGCATAGGCAATGGATATGTGCCGAATGCCGTACCGCGTTGCCAATGTCGTCACTACAACGCAAACGCCAGCTCCTCCCGCAACGCAGTACGATTCGGATAACGCTCGACAATCTCACGCGCCAATACGCGGGTCTCCTCATCGCCAAACACTGCGGCGAAACGGCGCAGCTGTTTGGCGATTTGCTGGTATGTGCTGCGGCGCGCCGTCAATGTATTGTCGACGCCACGTTCCACCGTAAACCGGAACGCGGGCGTGCCCATGGTGCCGTATGGCATCGCGTCGAGGATTATCGATTTTGCCGATTCGGGGTGTTCGATGGCGATGGTGCGCAGCAATGGCAGCGGCGGGTAATCGACCATGACGCAATAGGTCAGGGCCGCGTCCGAAAGCCGCTCGTCCACGATGAGCTTCTCGTAAGCGGGATTGCGCCAACTGCTGTGACGTTGTGTGCCGCCTTTGGTGGTCATTTCCGGCTGGTACTTGATGCGGTCGATGATGTTCCGGGCACAATCTCTGGCCAGCCCATCAGCCACGTCATGCCATTCGTCTGCGCTAAGACCGCCGTAGATGCGTAACAGATTGCGTAGTTTACTCACGTAATGGGTATCGGATCTGTCGTTGCAGGAAAGAATGTAGTACCGATACACGTTGGCGAGCAGGCCAACGTCATTGAGTCCCTCGGCGCAGCATTCCATGATGGTATGCCATCCATGGGGCAGCAGGTCCGGCAGCAGACCGTTATGCCGGGCATCGATATCGACATCTTCCATATCCCGGCTCGACAGAAGGAAACCTTGTGCGAGCATGTATGCGGAACGCAAGTGCCCTTCATGAATCATGTTCGCAGCGTTCATCAGTGTGAGGGCCATTGACTCCGAGTATTCGCTCAGAAGCTGCTCGCGTCCAGCGTCATCGTCGGACAGAACATACAGATCGTAGGCGTTCATTAGCGTGAACAGTTGCAATACGTGCAACGATTCATCCGAAATGAAGTCGGTTTCGTCGTCTACTTCGCTCGTGTCCTCGTTATCCTCATCCTCGTCGTCCTCGTCGCTTTCTTCGCTCTCTTCGTTGAACGAGTATTCCAGATTACGCGTTATCGCGTTGTCGATCACGTCATAGGCCCACATGCGTTTGTCGTCATATTGGGCGAAAGCGAGCGCGCTGGAAATCAGCAACATACTGTTCAATGGTTCGTATTGCCGCATGTCCTTGTCGTTCGCGGCCTGCGCAATGGTGTTCAATGCCTTGCCGGCGGTAGGGGAGTCGGCGAATTCCGCCACATTCTCCATATAGCATCGCACGCGCATCGCCAGATCATCCATAAGCGTGAGCAAAGGTTCGGAGCCATCGTCGTTCTCGGACGAGAGCAGAAGCGCGTGGACTTCGTGTATGCACAGTCGCAGGTTGCCGTATGCGCTCGCGTAATCACTGGATTGCAGGGCATTGCCCGCGATAGCCCGCACGGTTTTGATGAATTCTGTGTAGTCACAGGATTTGCTGTACGCATCGCTGTGCTTACTGATATGAATAATGAAACGTTCATGGCATCGGCGGATTGTGTCGGAGAGCATGGTTTGTGCGTCGATCAGCGGGATTAGCGGTCGTTCTTCGTCTGGCTGGGCGCAGAAAGTCTTTGCGGCTTCGCGCAGTTGGGCGGACCACAGGAACAGCAGATGGCCTTTGCCTTGCTCTGCGCGCGCGTCGAGGTGTTGCTGGATGGGATCCAGCACGGTGCGGGGGAGTGCGATGACGCCATCGTGAGCGTCGGCGGTGTCATCATTGTGGTGATTGCCGTGCGCGCCAATGAGCTGTTTGCGCAGTTCGTAAAGCACGGCACCTATATGCTTGCAATATGGTGTTCTCTGATACGGGCAGGTGCACGCGGCGGATTGTATGCGAATCGAATTGTCGTCGGTTGTGGATTCGTGGTCGGTGTTACTGCTGGTAGTGGCTTGGCCATCGGTGTTTGCTTCATTGGTGTTCTCGCCGTGAGCGTCTTTGCCGAGGCGGATGTCAACGTCGTAATAGTCATCGTCGCTGCCGGCCACCCGCGCGTGATACAGCTGCGGCGCGATCTCCTGCACCGAACTCACTCGGCCTGATTCCCAGTAATCGGTGGCGCGTTCGAGAATCAGCGGCGTGCCTTCGAACATGACCTCGAATTGAGCCAACGCTGGCTTTTGCGGAACAACCATACTGCTGATTGTAGCGGGTGGAGTGTTACTCGCCGCTAATGCCTATCCTGTGACGTAAGTGATATCATGAGCTTTGAAGCCGGCCGCCTGCGGGTGGTTTGGAAGTGAAAGCCGGTGACCCTGTGCTATCATAGGGCCCGGCTTCCGCGTATACACCTTATTGAAAACTAACAAGCGATAATTTCATCGAGAACGTTTTCCCGAAGAAATTCAGAAAAATCTAATTTTCCAGTTTTGGTATCTCCATAAGCGCCGAGAACTTGGTCTGGAATCCATAGACAAGGCTCCGCTGAACCGCGTATATGATCCATTCGGATTGTTCTGACAAGATGCCTGGTACGCATCTGTGCAAGATGTTCAAGGTCGCGTTGGTCTTGAGGAAGAGTGCGACTTTCTAACACCAAAGTACTGATCTCATATGACTCTAGAACAGGTAACAACCGTTCTAAACACTTACGGCGTGCTCTTTCGTCCTTGTGAACAGATGATTCCTCTGCTGCAATAACTATAGAAAGAGGACCGATTTGCTGGATGAAATCAATAGACTGTCTTTTCCTCCGATTTGTCAAATCTCGCCAGTGAAGTTTTTGCTGTGCTCTGGAAGAATGGTACGCATTGACTGATTGGCCGCAGGGACATCGTCAATGATGCATGCGCACATGAGGTACATAGGCCGGGCCAGTCCTTTATGCCTGATACTTTCATCTCCCCAAGCAACTGTTGCACTCATAACGTGACACCCCCTCGTGCGTATGAGCTTTGTCAAGTATTTTGAGGATATACGACTTATTTAGTATTCGCCAATCCAGCGATGGTCCCCGGTAAATTATTCATTACAGCATCGGCCTTTTCAACCGCTCCCAATACGCCCGAATTGCGCCGAACGAATACACCACGATGGCGACCCAAATCACCATGAACGCCGCATAGCCCTGCGCGCGCACCGGATCGTGCAGCAGGAGCACGGTCACACAGAACTGGATCAGCGGGTTGAGATATTGGATGAAACTCACGGTCAGGTAATGGCTGTGCTGCACGCCGTAGGAGAACGTGGCCAGCGGAATCGCGGTGGCCAGGCCGGAGAACGCCACCAACAGCGCGACCATGGCCGCCAACGTGGCGACCAAACGATACGCGAGCACGCTGATGGCATTCGTACTGGACAGCGCGCGCCAGTACAGCGGCAGCACGCCCCAGCCGATATCGGACACGAGCATCACGGCTATCCCCATTCGCGTCTGCTCGACAGTACGAACCGAAGACACGTCTCCCCACCATAGCGACTGATCACATGAGTGTCCCGCACCTAGTCACATGGCATATTGGACTTGCTGATGATGAACAGTACCGGTTATTGTTAGAGTCTTTTCCACAGGACACGGAGATTGAACAGATGATTCGGCCTTTTCTGAGGGCGCGAATCAGATTCGTAATGCAGTGGTTTGTCCCAGACTCTGTTACGGTGATAACAACTTCACCGTTGATAAGGGAGTCTTCATGGCAGGCAATGGCAACACGGCATTTCGTTTCCGAGTCGCCTTGCGCCTTGACGGGCGCGAATGCTGGCGGGAGATTCTGGTGCCGGCATCATTGACGTTCTTCGATTTGCATGCGGTATTGCAGGAATGCTTTATGTGGTACGGCGAGCATCTGTTCTGCTTCTGCGCCACATTCCCGGACGGGAAGCAGGTGCAAGTGGAAGAATTATGGGGAGAAGAGCCCTCATACCATGAGGCGAAATACGAACAATATATGCCGGTGGAGCCGTTGCCGGAAGTTCGCATTGCTTCGGAAACCGAGCTGGGCGACGTGTTTCCCAAGGCGCGTACCGCTCGCTATTACTACGATTATGGTGACGATTGGATCCATGACATCAAGCTGCTGCGTACCTACCGCAGCGTGCATGTTGCCGATCCTCAGCTTTGGGACGGGGCGGGGGATGCGCCTCCGGAGGATGTCGGCGGGGTGTATGGGTTCGAGCGGTTCCTTGATACCTTGGGCAATCCCGAAGATGAAGAACATGATGGCATGGTTGAGTGGGCCGAGGACCAGATGTGGGATCGTCTCACGCTGAACCGCCATCGTGAGCGTCTGTTCCGTTGGCACAAGCACCGTGACATGATGTTGCAGTAGATGGCGTGGCTACAATATGAGCAGCTGTCAGCGGAATAGCCGTTTGTGGCTTGCGGGCTAGGGGCTGAAAATGCTATAAAGATATTGCTTTACTCGGAAACGAGAAAGGCTCCAAGTCGCCGGGGGCTCCCCCGGCATTTTTTGTCAACGGGGACGGGGGATGCGATGCCGTCTGTATTGAGCATCTTCGCTGATGAGAGCGGTACCGCCAGTCGTTGGTTGACTATGGACTTCCTGATGTCCCTTTCCATGCTGGGCCGCTGCTTACCGGGCATGATGCTTACGAAGGGATGAGCCTATCGGAGCGTAAGAGGCTTCTGGGTTTATTCGTTATCATGACTCGGCGGCTGCCGATTACATATCGGACGTTTGTGCATCGTAAAAGTGATTTTGACGATAACCGCCAACGTTTTGAAGCGCAACTCAAACGCGATATTGTTAATCTACTTTTGGCGCATCTTTCGGATTTCCATTCTTATGGCACTGTCAAGGTGTATTACGACGGTGGTCAACAGATAGTTACTGATGCCCTGCGAGGCGGGATTGAGTATGCACTCTCAAAAGATGCCATTGTCTATCGTGACGCTTCTCCACGCGACTACCGGCTTGAACAAGTTGCGGATTTTCTATGCACCCTTGAATTGACCTGTGAGAAATTCCGGAATGGGGAACAAACTGAAACGGACAACAAGTTTTTTGGTGATTGGAAATCCTTCAGAGTCAATTATCTTAAGCCGATCCGCAGGAAAAGATTGGAATCATAAATTTGGCAGTGCCCATATATATTCGGGACACAATTGAATAACACGAAATAGCAAACAAAATCCCCGGACCTACGCAATCATCGCCACGACAATCTCAGAAAACACCGTTACGGCAATCAGTGGTGCGGTGCCGTCGATGAAGGCGAGCATGGGTGGCAGATGACAGTAGGCGAGGTAGCAGGCCACGTCGGCGATAAGCAAAATCAGCAGGATGATGGCCAAAACGATGGCGGCGGTTGCCCCGAGAGCTCCGGAACTGTGCAACATGGTCAGCGCACATAGTTCCAGCGTGATCCACATGACGATGAGCAACAGTTCCGTGGTGATCGGCCGTTGCAACAGTCGCGAAGTAAGCACGGCCAGAATGATATAGGCGGCAACGCCACCGACCGCGAACCGCTGAATCTGCTGATTTCGCCGGCCCTATTAAGTCCCTCAACTCCATCAATCGCCGTCTGACCCATCACATCACGCTTTCATACACATTGCCGATTGACAGTCCTAGAACACAGTCTAGAACTGTCATGGCATGTTCACGCAGACAGGGGCTCCAACAAAATTGGCTAAAAGAGAACTCGGCAACCTATAACAAGGACGCGCCCGTGTGCCCTTACGTTCAGCTCCGCTCACGAATGAAATCGAAAATCACGTCGAAGACCTGTTGGCTCCAGAAATCGTACTCATGTTCGGCGCCGTCGACTAGCACCAGCTGCGCGTCCACGCCGTGCTCGGCCAGCCGGTCGCGCATCTTGACGGATTGATGGTAGGGGACCACGGTGTCGGCGGTGCCGTGCAACAGGAGCATCGGTGGATACTGCTGGTCATCCCGCACCTGCAGGTAGGGGCTCATGTCAGCCGCGCGCTGACGGACCTCGGCATTGATGCCGGTCTCATGGGTCGCACCCACCACGGCCGCGAACGGGCCGAAATAGTACAGCCGGAATGGATTGGTCTCATCGTCGAATGCGTCGACAGCTTCAAGCATGTCGGTGGGCGGGAAGCAGCTGACCACGTACTTCACCGCATCGCTCTCATCGGCATTGGTGCCGTCCTCATACCGCGGATCGTCGGCGGTCAACCCCACCAGCAGCGACGTGTTGCCGCCGGACGACGTGCCCCAGATACCGAGACGGTCGGGGTCCACGTGCCATTGACGTGCGTTTGCCCTGAGATAGCGGATGGCTGCTTTTACGTCCTCGAGATATGCGGGGAACACGTCGTGGGGATCACTCGAGGCATCGCGATGATTCACCGTAGCCACCACAAAGCCTTCGCGGGCCAAAGCCGAGAGTTGCGGGATCTCGTAGTCGCGATGCGGCGTGGTCCAGGCGCTGCCTTGCACGAATACCACGGTGGGGTAGCGGCGGTCATCGTCATCGCCGGTGGATTGTGGCGAGATGATATCCATCACCAGGTTATCGGCCCCGGTCTCGTACGCCACGTTGCGGGTCAGCGTGGCCAATCCGGCAAGCGTGGGATTGTGCGGGATATGGATGACATTGTTTGCGCCGGCGTTGGCATCACTGACTTTGGCTGAATCGGTAGTATTCATGGAATCCCCCTAGCTCTGTTGCTATAGAGGTCATCATACAAGAAATGGGCATGATTACGGCACAACGATGTCTCGGTCACAGCGAGGACATGAAGACGCGAAGACGCGCCCGGCAGCGCGCGCTGCCTGCCTGCGAGTTGGCTTCAAGTGCACTTCAAGCGATAAGGTGACATAAACAGCGGCAATGGAGATTGCTGCCCGGCAACGAAGCGGACAGTGTCCGTTCGCCGATTCACGATAACAGAAATGAGACACTATGAAGACTCAGGAAATCGGACAATCCGGCATGATTGCGTCACGAGTGGCGCTGGGCGTGATGCGCATGGACGCGTTGGATGCCGCCGATGCGGCACGTACCGTGGCCGTGGCCCATGATTCCGGCATCGACTATTTCGACACGGCGGAATGCATACACAGATGCTCGACGCTGAAATCCAATTCAATATGGCGAGCGATCCCGCAGCCGATCGCACCGGTGGCATCCTGCCTTATTCACGGCTGACGCATATGACCATTCAGGCATGGTGCCCATTCCAATCCGGCACGGAATACGGTCCGTTCGTCGGCAACGAGCATTTCCCCGAGCTGAACGCCGAATTGACCCGTCTTGCCGGCAATCCGTTGGTGTGAGCGAGAGATGACGAGACCAATGCCGTTGAGGCGCGTGTTCAGCGTGCATACATCTCAACGGCGGTCAATGCTGTGTCAATGCCAACATTCAGTGCCTCCGGGCGTGCACCATCTGGCGAAAGCTGATGTGTATGTCCATACAGCAGTCTGCGACCGTCAAACGGCAACGCCTTGCCGCTGAACTTCGCCACATCATCGGGCCAACTGTATGCCAGATCCTCCCGATACGGGTAATGTGAAAGATTGACCGTACCGAGTCCCTCAATCTCAACCGTATCGTGCGGCTCCAAACTTTCGAACAGGTTGAGTGCGGGGCGGTCTTCCAGCCACCAGTCATCATAGTTGCCGATCACACCATGCAGATGCTTGCAATTGAGCGCTCGCAGGCAGTTCTTCAGATGGGTCAGCGATGTGCGGAAACCGATATCACCCAGAATCCACAGCTCATCATCCGGGCCGACCAAAGTGTGGATATGATCCACAATCGCCTTGTCATGCGCATCCGTATCGGCGACCTGACGAAACGTCAGACCCGCGCCGAACGTCTCCTCCTTGGCCCAATCCTCGGCGGTCTTGCGATCATGCGCGCGCAGCACCTCCTCATAGCGCGAGTGCGTCGGATCGAACGTCGTGAACCCTCGCAACACCGTGACCAGTGGATGCCCGAAATGCGTGTCGGTCGTGAAATACCTCATGACAGTCGCCTCCCCTTTTCGGCGTGCAGCAATCATTTCCCATCCTAGGCGCAGCCGGCACCTGTCGGTTCGTGTTGCCATAATGAGGCGCATTGCAGGGGAACCCGTGAACGCAAGCTGCCGGCCATCGTGGCGGCGAACGGGTTGAGAAAGGCGCTGTGCCTGACCCTTGGAACCTGTTGGCCAACACCATCGAAGGGGGCAAACGATGTCTTTTGACGCCGTCGCATTCGGCCCGATCACCCTGAACCACCTGCCGCCGTTCGCCCAGCGCCTGCGCCAGGCCTCCGACCTGGTCTGGGAGGAGGGCTACCGGCAGCCGTTCCTGCGCGAGCTGGGTCACGGCACGCTTTCGCGCGAGCGCTTCGCGTTCTACCTGCTGCAGGATTACCGCTACCTGAACGATTACGCCAAGGTGCACGCGCTGGCGTTGACCAAGACCCAGGATCCCGAGGTCATGCGGTTCATGGCGGATGTGCAGAACGGCATCTTCAATGTGGAATCCGCCATGCATCGTAAATACATGGCGAGCTACGGCATCAGCGAGCAGGAGATGAACTCGGTGCGCCAGTCCGCGTTCGCCCGCGCCTACACGTCGAACATCCTGTCGATCGCATACGGCAATCCGCTGGTTGATATCCTGGTCGCCGTGCTGCCCTGCGCCTGGGTGTACGCCGACTACGGTCAGCGTCTCGCCGCCGAATTCGCGGACACGCTCGATGCCAACCCGTACAAGAGCTGGGTGGACATGTACAAGACCGAGGAGTTCTGGAGTAGCTCGGCGTGGCTGATTGAACACATCGAACAGCTCGTGGAGGGTTTGAACGAAGAGCGCCGGGCCGAGCTCGTGGACATCTTCGTGACCGGTGTGCAGAACGAATACATGTTCTGGTCAAGCGCCTACGACATACAGTACACGTGGAAACCCGAATGGGACGTGTGAGGCGCACGATGGATGAGCGGTGGGCGCGTGCTTTGCACGCCAAGGGCATTGATATTGACGAGGCTGAAGGTGCTGGTGGGAAACGGGCACATGACGGCAAACGGCATACCAACATCACGGGTACTGGTCGACGCTCCGAGTCCCAGCCGGCTGTCGGGCTCCGCGGTCGATCCAATACCAGTACGAATCTGCCGGGGCCGAAGGTGACGGCACGCGCCACGCCATTCAAGGCCACCGGTCATAAGGGCGGCATCAGCCGGCAGGGGAATTGAGCTGATTGCAGAACCATCGCGCGATGAATGGGCATGGCCAACGCGTTATTTCATTGTTAATCCATTTCAAGGGGCTGATTTGCGGCTCTCCGGAGGTCTATCTCCGTTTCACGGGGCTGGTGCCCAAGTAGACACGACCCCGAAATGGCGGGATGGCGTTGCCGCTAAGCCGTTTGTACTTCCATTCCGCCTTCGGAACAGCCCCTTGAAACGGGAGTAGACCTCCGAGAAGGTGCAAATCGGCCTCTCGAAACGGACTATGCCGGTGTTCGGTGGTAGGGAAGAGGGCTTTCTGCGTTGAAAAAGGTCGAATGTACCTCTTTGAGCGGAGATTTCCATATTGAAGCTATTCCGGCATCATACGGCACGTAGGAAATGCCGGATATCGGCGATTTCCTCATCACAGATGGCATGGGCCATGCCGGAATACTCGCGATAGGTCAGATGCCCGGCCCGTTCAAGGACCTGATGGGCCGTTTGCTGGTCGGGCAGCGGAATCGTGCGGTCCTGCGCGCCATACGCCAGGAAGAATCGGGTAGTGGAGTCAAGCGCCGCCTGTTCCTCGCCCATGAACGAAGGGCTGAGCAGGATCGCGGCATTGAATAACGTCGGATGCACCTTGACCAGACGATACGACAGATAACCGCCTTGGGAGAAACCGATCAATATCTTCCTGCGATGGGCGAATGCCGAGGCATCCAGCAGTGAAGCCACCGCATCCCCGACCGCCGCGCATTCGCGTTGGCGCTCGTCCACGCCGCAGCCGTCGGGATACCAGTAATTGCCGCCCATATAGGGCCTCGCGTAGGTGGCACGGAACGAGATATAGCTGGGTACGGCGGCAATTGCGGACGGGGCCGCATCGGCTCGCGTCGGCGCATATACGGCGTCGAGAATCCGCACCATCTCGCTTTCGTCGTTGCCGTAACCGTGGAACATCAGGAAAATGGGGTCATTGCCGCCGGCATCGATCTGGCTTGTCATCTGCATTCGCATCGTCATCACCTCACCAACGAGCTTACATGCATTAGACTTGTAGCGATTGACCCACCGAGCATGCAAGGAGCAAGTTATGGAGCCGAGGCGCGGGCCTCTCACCGCAGGCGAGAAGGTGCAGTTCACCGACCGCAAGGGCAAGAAGATCACCGATCAGCTTGTGGCTGGCGGCTCCACGCAGACCGAGCATGGCCTGATTCTGCATGACGATGTGATCGGCAAGACCGAAGGCACCGTCATCCTCACCGTGCACGCCAAGCGTGAGGCGCAGGTCAACCAGGTTTATCCAGAGAAAGACAAGAACAAGCCGTGGAAGTCGTCGCGCGCCATCGGCGGCTGGGAATATGCGGTGATGCGCCCGCGACTGGCCGATTACGTGCTGTCGATGCCGCGCGGCGCGCAGATCATGTATCCGAAGGACATCGCCCAGGTTGTCCAGCTCGGCGACATCCGTTCCGGCATGCGCGTGCTTGAGTCCGGTGCCGGCTCGGGCGCGATGAGCGTGAACCTGCTGGACGCCGTGGGCGATCGTGGCCATCTGACCACGATCGAGCTGCGCCCCGAATTCGCCAAAGTGGCTCAGGCCAACGCCACGCTGTATTACGGCGAGGCCCCCAGCTGGTGGGATCTCAAAACCGGCGACTTCGACTCCGTGGCCGCCGAACTGCCCGAACACTGGTTCGACCGCATCATGCTCGACATGCTCGACCCGTGGAACAGGCTCGACCAGGCATACCGCGTGATTGCCCCCGGCGGCGTGTTGGTCAGTTACGTAACTACCACCACGCAGATGAGCCGACTGGCCGAAGCCCTGCGCGCGGCCGGCTGCTGGACCGAGCCGCAGATCCAGGAATCGTTCGAACGCACATGGAAGGCCCAAGGCCTCGCCGTACGTCCCGACCACCAGATGATCGGCCATACCGGTTTCCTTGTTATCTCGCGCGCCATGGCCTCCGGGTTTGAGGCGCTCAGAAAGCGCGATCGCGTGACCAAGGACACGCAGACCGACATCGACTCGCTCACCGACGAACAGCGTGAGGCGCAGATCGAGGAACTGGAACTGCGCGACATCTCCGACCACAAACTACGTAAGGTGTTGCGTGACCTCGACCGTCAGGTGGGAGAACTTGGCAACACGCACGAATAACCGCCAAACGATGAGTTTGTGAGCGCTCACACACCTCTATACTGGAAGCAACGCCACACCGCCACACCGGGCAGGCGGTTCGTGAAGGGAGCCACGGATGGGCATCAAGCTGAGCAAAGTCGCCAAAGCAGCGAAGAAATACGACCATATCCTCATCATCATGAGGCACGCCAAGGCCGAGCCGTTCGGCGACAAGGGCGACTCGGAACGCGAGCTCACCGACAAAGGTCTGAAACAGGCGAAGGCCGTGGGCAAGGGTATCGAGTCGCTGGGATTGGTGCCCGATCAAATCTCCTGCTCGTCCGTTACCCGCACGCGCCAGACACTGGACCGCATGCTCAAGACCTTTGGCGACAAGCCGATCGTCGACTACCGCATCAGCCTGTATGACGGGGGAGTGCAGGCGGTGTTCGACGAGCTCGCCCACGTCAAGGCCAAGAACCGCGTGTTCATGATCGTGGGTCATGAGCCGACGGTATCGATCAGCGCCCAATGGCTCGCCTCGCCCGACTCCGATGCCGAACGGCTTGATCTGCTCAATCTGGGACTCTCGCCCGCATCCGTCGTGATCATGGGGTTGGACAAACCGTTCGACGAATGGCAGGTTCATAGCGGCGAATTGCTTGCCGTCATCAATGTGAAGGATTTTGACTGAATCGACCCTCCGTGACCGCGTGCGACCTGGGGGCTGCCGGGAGGGGATCGTCAGGGTATAAATTCCGTTGATAGCGACACTCTGCGGCTATTTATAGGGGCCGGAATCCGAATGTTTGCTACCCTGAATCGGGTTACGAACGCACACAATTTGGAGGATTCATGTCCACTCTGACTTCCGTCTCCGGCTTCCCCCGCATCGGGCAGAACCGTGAACTGAAGAAGATCATCGAAGGTTACTGGAAGGGTGCCAACGACCTTGCCGCCGTCAAGGCCACCGCCGCCGAACTGCGCGCCAAGCATTGGAGGCTGCAGCAGGCCGCCGGCATCGATCTCATCGCCAGCAACGACTTCAGCTACTACGATCAGATGCTGGACACAGCTATCCTGCTCAACGTGATTCCGCAGCGTTACCAGCGTCTCGCCTTCGACGATCAGGAGGATACGCTCTTCGCCATGGCGCGCGGCTACCAGGGCGACAAGGGTGATGTAACCGCACTGCCGATGAAGAAGTGGTTCACCACCAACTACCACTATCTGGTGCCCGAGGTCGAACCGTCCGCCGAAATCAAGCTCAATTCCACCAAGCCGTTCGATGAATTCAACGAGGCCAAGTCCCTGGGCATCGAAACCAAGCCCGTGTTCATCGGACCGTACACCTTCCTCAAGCTCGCGCGTACTCCGGAAGCCGCCGAACTGGAGATCGACAAAGGACTGGTCAACGCGGTGGCCGCCGTCTACGCCGAGGTACTCGCCAGGTTCAACGATCTTGGCGCCGCGTGGGTTCAGCTTGACGAGCCGTACCTCGTGCTCGACAAGGAGCCGGGCGATGTCGAGCTCTTCAAGGCCCTCTACACCAAGATCCTGCCCGCCAAGGGCAATGTGAAGGTGCTGCTCAACACCTACTTCGGCCACATCGCCGACGTGTATGAGACCGTCAACCTGTTCGGTTTCGACGGCATCGGGCTGGATCTCAACGAAGGTCGCGAGGAGAACCTCGAAGCCGTCGCCAAGTACGGCGTGGCCGCCGGCACCACCATCTTCGCCGGCGTGATCAACGGCCGCAACATCTGGCGCAACAACTACGCCACCTCCCTCGGCTTGGTCGATGCTCTGAAGCAGGTCACCGCCGATGTGGCCGTCTCCACCGCGTCCTCCCTGCTGCATGTGCCGTTCAGCACCGAAGGGGAGACCGGCATCCCGGCCGAAGACCTCAAGCACTTCGCATTCGCGGTCCAAAAGCTCGGCGAGCTCAAGGAGATCGCGGCCCTGACCGACGCCACCGAGGCTGAGAGGAAGTCGTCCGCGGCCCTCGCCGCCAATCAGGCGTTGTTCGACGGCACCCGAGTGGCCGCCGATCCGGCCGTCGCCGAACGCATCGGCAAGCTGTCCGATGCCGACTACGTGCGTCAGCCGGCCCGCGAAGAGCGCCAGTCTCTGCAGCGCGAGGCCCTCGGGCTGCCGCTGCTGCCGACCACCACCATCGGCTCTTTCCCCCAGACCAAGGAGATTCGCGCCGAGCGCGCCAAGCTGCGCAAGGGCGAAGTCACCAAGGAGGCCTATGACGAGTTCATCGCATCGCAGATCGACGCCGTCATCCGCAAACAGGAGGAGATCGGCCTCGATGTGCTGGTCCATGGCGAATTCGAGCGTAACGACATGGTCGAGTACTTCGGCCAGAATCTCAACGGCTTCCTGTTCACCAAGAACGCCTGGGTCCAGTCCTATGGCACCCGTTGCGTCAAGCCTCCGATCGTCTGGGGTGACGTGTCCCGCGCCAACCCGATCACCGTGGAATGGTCCGCGTACGCCCAGTCCAAGACCGACCATGTGATGAAGGGCATGCTCACCGGACCGGTGACCATCCTCAACTGGTCCTGGCCGCGTGAGGACATCACCCATGAGGAACAGACCAAGCAGCTCGCCCTCGCCATCCGCGACGAAGTCCTCGATCTTGAGGCCGCCGGCATCAAGATCATCCAGATCGATGAGGCCGCCCTGCGCGAGAAGCTGCCGCTGCGCAAGTCCGACTGGCACGCCAAATATCTCGACTGGGCCATCCCGGCCTTCCGTCTGGTGCATTCCGCCGTCAAGCCGACCACCCAGATCCACACGCACATGTGCTATTCCGAGTTCAACGACATCATCCGCGACATCGATGCGATGGATGCCGACGTGATCTCCTTCGAGGCGTCCCGCGGCGATCTCGTGGTGCTTGACGCCATCCACGACGCGCGGTTCGAGACCGAAGCCGGTCCGGGCGTGTACGACATCCATTCCCCGCGTATCCCCTCCGAGAAGGAGATCGAGGATCGCATCTACGAGATCCTGGACAAGATCGACGTAAAGAAGGTGTGGATCAACCCCGACTGCGGTCTGAAGACCCGAGGCAACGACGAGACCTGGCCGAGCCTTGAACATCTGGTCGCCGCCGCCAAGGCCGTGCGCGCCAGGCTCGACAAGTAGCGGAAATCACCGAGCTCCCTTCCGGATGAGGGAGCTCGGGTTTATGTAAGGAAATCAGCATGCATTCCCCGATGTTCAGCCTTGAGGTCTTTCCCCCGAAACGCAACGCTCCCGTGGACACCATCTATGACACCCTTGACGGTCTGGAGGGGCTGAACCCCGACTTCATTTCCGTGACCTACGGCCACGGCACCCATTCGGACCGCACCGCCACCGCGCGCATCGCCCACACGATCAGCAAGGAGTACGGCATTCCCGCAGTCGCGCATCTGACCGCGTTGTACTCCGACAAGGCGAAAATCGACGAGGCCCTCGACATGTTCGAACAGGCCGGTGTGAGCGCGGTGCTCGCCTTGCGAGGCGACTACATCGATGGCGAACGTTTGGTCGGCGATTTCAACCACGCCAGCGATCTCGTGTCCTACATCAGATCCATGAAACCGGATCTCACGGTGTTCGGCGCATGCTATCCAGAAGGCCATTACCAGTCCGGATCGTTGGATCAGGACATCGAGAACCTGAAGATCAAGGTCGATGCCGGCGTCACCCGTCTGATCTCGCAATTGTTCTATGACAACGAGGATTTCTACCGCTTCCTGGACAAGGCTCGCGCCGCCGGCATCACCGTGCCGATCGAAGCGGGCATCATGCCGGTGCGCGGCGCCAAGTCGGTGCGGCGCATGGCCGAACGCAACGCCTCGCGCATTCCCGACAAACTCGATGCACTGCTGAACAGGTGGGAGGATGACATTCAATCGCTGCGTACCGCCGGCATCCTCTACGCTTCCGAGCAGATCGCCGACCTCGTGGCCCACGGCGTGGACGGCGTTCACCTGTATTCGATGAACCACCCCGCCACCACGCGCCGTATCTGGCGCAACGTGGAACCGTTGTTCCTCGGTACGCAAGGTTGACGCATATCGCGGCGCGGCGCGTCTCAATGCGTCGCGCCGCACGTTAACCTGCTGGCGAAACCCAGAGTTCACCCAGCGGCCGATGGGTATCATGAACGTGCAAGCCAACCAAAGCGATGGAAGGAAGTCCGTTATGTGCACTGGTGTCCGTTTCTCCGATGATGAGGGCAACACCTATTTCGGCCGTAATCTCGACTGGAGTTTCTCATATGGGGAGACCATCCTGGTCACTCCGCGCGGCTACCACTATGACACGGTGTTCGGTGCGGGCGGCAAGGCGAAGCCGAACGCGGTGATTGGCGTGGGCGTGGTCATGGCCGATAGACCGATGTATTTCGACTGCGCCAACGAACATGGTCTGGCCATCGCCGGCTTGAATTTCCCTGGTTACGCCTCGTTCGTCCACGAACCGGTCGAAGGCACGGAGAACGTCGCCACGTTCGAATTTCCGCTGTGGGTGGCGCGTAATTTCGCCTCCGTCGACGAGGTCGAGGAGGCGCTCAGGAACGTGACGCTCGTCTCCCAGATCGTGCCGGGACAGCAGGAGTCGCTGCTGCACTGGTTCATCGGCGACGGCAAGCGCAGCATCGTCGTCGAGCAGATGGCCGATGGCATGCACGTGCATCATGACGACGTCGATGTGCTGACCAATCAGCCGACGTTCGACTTCCATATGGAGAATCTGCGCAACTACATGTGCGTCAGCAACGAGATGGCCGAACCGACTTCATGGGGCAAGGCCTCCTTGACCGCCTGGGGTGCGGGTGTGGGCATGCATGGCATCCCGGGCGACGTGAGCTCCCCGTCCCGCTTCGTTCGTGTGGCCTACACCAACGCGCATTACCCGCAGCAGAACGATGAAGCCGCCAATGTGTCGCGCCTGTTCCACACCCTCGGCTCCGTGCAGATGGTGGACGGCATGGCGAAGATGGGCAACGGCCAGTTCGAACGCACGCTGTTCACCAGCGGATACTCGTCCAAGACCAACACCTATTACATGAACACCTATGATGATCCCGCCATCCGTTCCTACGCCATGGCCGATTACGATATGGATTCCTCGGAGCTCATCAGCGTCGCCCGATGACTCCTTCCCGGCTCATGCCCCATTCGGAAGGGCATGAGCGTATATAGTGGAATCTTATGGAATCGTCGATGTTCAAACCCAGCTCCATGGACCTCATCAGGGCAGGTCTGCAAGACCTCGACAGGGCTCGCGCCCTGTTCGGCCAGCTCAAGGCCGACGCCATCGCCGATGGACGATGCGCCGAATTGCTGGGCGTGTTGGCCCATGCGTGCGACCCCGACGTGGCGCTGGGCAATTTCGTGGATATCGTCAACGCGATGCAGTCCAGTCGGCGGGATCTGGATCGGGTCATTCCCGACGCCGGTGCCCTCCGACGTCTGATCACCGTGCTCGGCGCCTCCGACGCGATGGGCAAGTTCATGCGTTTCAGGCCGGAACTCGTCGAAGCCGCGTCCGTCGGCAGCGCCGACAGCCACCTGTTCAACCGCGCACAGCGTCGAGCCCGTCTGCTCATGGAGGTCGGCGCCGATCCCGACGATCAGGCCATGCCCGTCGCCTCCAAGGATCTGGCGGAAGCGGCCACGGCGCTGCGTGCCGGTTATCGCCGGCAGCTGGCCGCCATCATCGCGCAGGACGTCATGGCGGAGGATCCGATTCGCATCCAACCGACCATCAGCAGCGAATTGTCCGACCTTGCGGACGCGGCGCTCGAAGGCGCGCTGGCCATCGCCCGCCACGAAACCGAGGGCAGCGAGCACGTGCGCTTCACCATCATCGGCATGGGCAAACTCGGCGCACAGGAACTGAACTACGTCTCCGACGTGGACCTCATCTACGTGGTCGAACCGGCCGACAAGGACGTGGACCATCAGACGCTGATCCGCGTGGGCACCAAGATGGGCACCATGCTGCAGCGCGTCTGCCAGTCCGCCATCATGGGCGTGGCCGAGCAGCCGCTGTGGCAGATCGACGGCGGCCTGCGCCCGGAAGGCAAGGACGGCGCGCTGGTGCGCGTGCTCTCCTCTCACAAGAACTATTACGAGCAGTGGGCCGAGAACTGGGAGTTCCAAGCGCTGCTCAAGGCCCGCCCGGTGGCCGGCGACCCCGACCTCGGCCAGGCCTACATGGACATGACCCGGCCGTTCGTGTGGAGTGCGTCCAAGCGTAAGAACTTCGTCTACGACTGCCAGAAGATGCGCAAGCGCGTGGAGGATCTGATTCCCGCGCCCCTGAAGGACCGCGAAATCAAGCTCGGCCGCGGCGGCCTGCGCGATGTGGAATTCACCGTGCAGATGCTCCAGCTCGTACACGGCCGCACCGACGAATCGCTGCGCACCAGCAACACGCTCGACTCGCTGCAGCGCCTGTCCGAAGGCGGCTATGTTTCGCGCAAACAGGCCGTGCGCATGTCCCAGGACTACCGCTTCGAGCGCGTGATGGAGCATCGCCAGCAGATCTGGTCCCTGAAGCGCACGCACCTGTTCCCGGACCTCGGCCGAGCCTCGGTCGGAGGCCTCGAAAAGAAGCGCGACATCGACGTGGACGAGCTCAACCAGAACCAGGAGCTGCGTCGCCTCGCCCGCGCGTTCGGCCTGCACCCGGAAGAACTCGTCGACAAATATGACGACACCCGTCGCGAAGTGCGCCACCTGCACCTTGACATCTACTATCGCCCGATGCTGCCGGTCAACGCCCAGATGGAGAACGACCAGATCGTGCTGAGCGTCGAGGCAGCACAGGAACGATTCGAATCCATCGGCTTCGGCGACCCGGACGCCGCCATCCGCCACGTGCAGGTGCTCACTGCCGGCGTGGGGCGCGCGGCCAAAATCAACCGCATCATCCTGCCCGCCGTCTTGCAGTGGCTGGGCGAGGGCCAGAACCCGGACATGGGCCTGCTCAACTGGCGCAAGCTGGAGGAGAACTTCGGCACCGAATCCGGCTACCTCGGCTTCTTGCGTGACTCCACTTCTGCCGCCCAGCGTCTGTGCCACATCCTGTCCAACTCGCGATTCCTGGGCGACGCGCTCAACAAGTCGGTCGAATCGATCAGCTGGCTCGGTGATGACGGCAATCTGCAGGCCCGCACGCGCGAGGCATTGGATGTGCAGACCGGCTCGGCGCTGGAACGTTTCGGCTCGAACATCAACGAGTTCGCCAACTCCATGCGCGCCATGCGCCGTCACGAAATCGAACGCATCGGCCTGTCTTGGATGAGCGGTGTGATCAGCAACTCCGACAGTCTCAAGGCCATGACCGACGTGTATGACGCAATCATCGACGTCTCTCTGACTTGGGCCGTGCGCCACCAGATTGCCGCGTTTGGCGTCGAAACCGCGCCGGCCGGTATCACCGTCATCGCCATGGGCCGTTACGGCGGGCGCGAAGTGAACTTCAGCTCCGATGCGGATGCCATTCTCATCTACCGTCCGGCCGACGACGCCGACGACGGCCAGGCCAACGCCTTCGCCAAGAAGGTCGTGGAAGACCTGCGCAACATCCTGCAAGGTCCGACGACGCTGGAACCCAAGATCGAACTCGACCTGGACCTGCGCCCGGAAGGCAAGAACGGCCCGCTCGTGCGCTCCTATGCCTCCTGCGAGGAATACTACGAATCCTGGGCTTCGACCTGGGAGCGCCAGGCGCTGCTGCGCGCCCGGTACGCGGCCGGCGACGCTGAACTGGCGCGGGACTTCCTGATCAACATCGCCGACCCGCTGCGCTACCCGACCGAGGAACTGACTGAAGCAGAATTGCAGAACATCCGCAAGCTCAAGGCCCGCATGGAAGCCGAGCGTCTGCCGCGCGGCGTGCGCCGTGAACGGCATCTGAAGCTCGGCAAGGGCGGCTTGTCTGACGTGGAATGGACCGTGCAACTCATGCAGCTCCAGCACGCCGGCGATATCAAAGATCTGCGCGTCAACGGCACGTTGGAGGCATTGGACGTGCTGGAAGACAAGAAGCTCATCAGCGCTATCGACGCGATTCAGCTGCGCAAGGCCTGGACGTTGTGCACCGCGGCCCGCAACGGCAACTATCTGTGGAGCGGGCGCGCCAACCAGGCCGATATTCTGCCTGATGACATCTATTCGCTGGGCGGCATCGCCGTCTACCTCGGCTACGGCGCCCACCGCGGCCAGCATTTCGAGAACGACCTGCTGGCGGTGATGCGCAAATGCCGTGACGTGTGCCAGCGCTTGTTCTACGGGCAGACCGAAGGTGAGGCGACTGCAGCAACCACCGCCACGGCCTCCGCCGCAACGCCGCAGCCGCAAACCGCCCCTCGCCCACATATGCACGTGATCGCGCCGCGACTGGAACGAAATCGACGCCGCGCGCAGCGATAGACCTTTCTTGTATTGCGTTCACTACGTTCATTAGGTCGATTCATCGTTCATTAGGTCGGTCCGCCGCCGCATACCTTGTTGGAATGGCGGCATTCCAACAACAGATACGAGGGTGCAGTGACCTAATGAACGTCAAATCGACCTAATGAATGAGCTCTGGCGTTCCAAAGCAGATATCAGCTATACAGACACAGCATATTCGTTGGATTTTCAGGTGAACACTCGGTGAATGCGGCTGTCCGAAAAATGGCGTAAGTTAGATTAGGTCACACAAGGGTGGCCACCTGAAAACCACGAGCGAAAAGGTGAGCCTTGTCTGAAGAAACGCCAATGGTCGGCAAAAGCGTCGTAACGCTGGACGGCCTGTCTACAAACCAGATTCTCGACCTACTGCATAAGGCCGAATACATCGATTCCCACCGCAAAGAGGTTGCCCATACCTGCGATGGGCGAGTGCTGGCCACGCTGTTCTACGAGCCCTCCACCCGTACGCGCCTGAGCTTTGAGACCGCAATGCTGCGTCTCGGCGGCAAGGTCATCGGATTCGCCGGCGCGCAGCTGGCCTCCGTGACCAAGGGCGAATCCATCGCCGACACGTTGAAGACCGTGTCCAACTACGTGGACGTGGTCGCCATCCGCCACCCGAAGGAGGGTGCCGCGCTGGTGGCCTCCCGCGCCGCATCCGTGCCGGTGATCAACGCCGGCGACGGCGGCCACATGCACCCCACGCAGACGCTGGCCGACCTGGCCACGCTGCAGTCGCGCTTCGGCCGCATCACCGACCTGACCGTGGGACTGTGCGGCGATTTGACCTTCGGCCGCACTGTGCACTCCCTGATCGAGACCCTGTGCCGCTTCGGCAACGTGCGCTTCGTGCTCATCAGCCCGGACGAGCTCAAGACCCCGCAGTACGTGATCGACCGCATCAACGCCACAGACAACTGCTCCTACGTGGAAGTGCGCGACCTGGCCTCCGTGATCGGCGACCTCGACGTGCTGTACATGACCCGCGTACAGAAGGAACGCTTCTTCAACGAAGACGACTACTTGCGCCTGCGCGACACCTACATTCTCGACAAAGAGAAGCTGCAGCTCGCCAAGCCGTCCATGGCCGTGCTTCACCCGCTGCCGCGCGTCAACGAAATCGCCGTGGACGTGGACGACGACCCGCGTGCCGCCTACTTCGAACAGGTCAAGAACGGCATGCTCGTGCGCATGGCCCTCGAAAGCACCGTGGTGGGCGACGAACTGCCCGGATACGAACCGCTCAACCCCAAGGAGGTTCATGCCTGATGGAAGTCACCAGCATTCAGAACGGCATCATTATCGACCATGTGACGGCTGGAACCTCGCTGAAGGTTCTCGAATACCTGAAAATCGACCCGGCCAAAACCAAGCTTGCGCTCATCATGAACGCCAACTCCAAGCGTTACGGCTCCAAGGACATCATCAAAATCGAGGATGACAAGGACATCGATCTCGACGTGCTCGGCTTCGTGGCCCGCCAGGCCACCGTGGACGTGGTGCGCGGCGGCAAGATCGTCGAAAAGAAGCAGCCGAACCTGCCCGAGCACATCGTCGGCGTGATCTCCTGCGTGAACCCGCGCTGCGTGACCACCACCGAGCCCGGCATCAAGCAGATGTTCCACCTCGTGCACTCCGAGCGGCTCGAATACCGCTGCGACTACTGCGACGAGGAAGCCAAACTGTGAGCATCACCCTACGCAACATCAAGGTCTGGAACACCGGCGAGGTCATCGACCTCGTGGTGCCCGGGACCGCTGCCGCCTACTTCGCCGACACCTCCGCCGTGGCTGACGGCGCCGACATCGACGCCACCGGCCTGACCGTGGCCCCCGGTTTCGAAGACCCACACGTCCACTTCCGCGATCCCGGCCAGACCTACAAGGAATCTATGGTCTCCGGCTGCCGTGCGTCCGCATCCGGCGGATACACGAACGTGCTCATCATGCCGAACACGTTGCCGGCACTGGATGGGCAGACCGTGTCTGACCCGGAAGCGACCGGTGCGAAAGAGGTTCTGGATGCCGGCTTCGACAACGTCATCGACTTCCTGCAGCAGTACGATACTGCGCACGACGTTCAATTGCCGGTTCGTTACGATCTGTGCGTGTGCGCGTCCAAGGATCGCGCCGGTCATGAGGCAAGCGACGTTGCCGATTGGCTCAGGTACGTGCCCGGATTCGAGGACGACGCCAAGACGCCGGCCATGCTCACGCACCCCATCACCGCAATCAGCGACGACGGTTCCGCTGTGACGCCGGAGATCCTGGACCAGGTGCTGGAGAACGTCAAGGCCTCCGACCTGTACCTGATCGAGCATTGCGAGCATCACGATACAGGTGCCGTGAACGAAGGCCCCGTTTCCCGCGAGCTTGGCGTGCCCGGCATTCCGGAAGATACCGAGCTCAAGATCGTGGCCCGCGATATAGAAGCGGCCCGCCGCACTGGTGTCCATGTACACTTCCAGCATGTGAGCACTGCCATCTCGTTCGAGGCGATTCGCAGGGCCAAGGCCGAAGGACTGCCGATTACCTGCGAGACCGCGCCGCACTATCTGGCGTTGAGCGACGAGGCGCTGCTCAAGTACGGCACGCTCGCCAAGATGAATCCGCCGCTGCGTTCCGAAGCGGACCGCAAAGCCACCATCGCGGCCATCGCCGACGGCACCGTGGATCTGCTGGCCACCGACCATGCGCCGCACACGTTGGCAGAGAAGGAACTCGGCTTCCTTGAGGCGCCCAACGGCATCATCGGACTGGAATGCGCGTACGGCGTGTGCCACAAGGTGCTCGTCGACGGCGGCTTCATTTCCGATGAGCGTCTGATCGAGCTCATGTCCGTTGGACCTGCCGAACTTATGGGGCATGTGCCAACCGACGTGGCCGCGCTGGTCGAGGACTACGCCGAACCCGCGCCCACCGGGGATGATCCGGATGGCGTGATTGCGGGGGAGGGCGACGCTCAGCCGCAGCGTGAAGGCGTCAACCGACTGCTCGACTTGAGCCGCGTGGATGACGCCGACAATGTCGACCTCGTGGTGCTCAACACCGCCGAGGAATGGACCGTGGACCCCGAACAGTTCCACTCCAAGGCTCGTAACACCCCGTTCGGCGGCTGGCAGGTCACCGGACGCCCCCTCGCCACAATCATCGGCTCCCAGCTGATGTTCAGCCGTCTGTAGATAACACAAGGAGCAGCATGGATCGCCTGATCGAAGCGATTGACAACACTCAGAACCCCAGCGTCGTGGGCCTTGACCCCACTGAGGCGCTGGTGCCGCCGCAGGTCGTGGCGAGCTTTGCCGACGAGGTGCGTGACTCGGTCGAATCCCCGGAAGAAGTCGAATCCGCGCAGCTGGCCGTCGCCTACTTCGAATACAACCGCACGATCATCGACGCCATCGCCGACATCGTGCCCGCCGTCAAACCGCAGATCGCCATGTACGAGGCGCTCGGCCCCGCCGGCGTGGACATCTACACGATGACCTGCGAATACGCTGCCCAGCAAGGCCTCTACGTGCTCGGCGACATCAAACGCGGCGACATCGGCTCCACCGCAGCCGCCTACGCCCACCACCTGAACGGCGTTGGCGACTTCGACCCGTGGCATGAGGATGCGGTGACCGTCAACCCGTATCTCGGCACCGACGGCATCACCCCGTTCGTCGAGGCCGCCGCCGAAGCCGACAAGGACATCTTCGTGCTCGTGCGCACCTCCAACCCGTCCTCCAGCGAACTGCAGATGCTCGACCTGGCCGACGGCACGAAGGTCTACGAGCATGTAGCCGATCTCGTGGAAGGCTGGGGCACCGAGACCATCGGCAGCCACGGCTACTCCCGCGTGGGCGCGGTGGTTGGCGCCACACATCCGGAAGAAGGCAAGGCGCTTCGCGCGCGCATGCCGCACACGTTCTTCCTCGTGCCGGGCTACGGTGCGCAGGGCGGCACGGCCGCGGACGTGGCAGGCATGTTCGACAAGCAGGGCAGCGGCGCCATCGTCAACTCGTCGCGCGGCATTATCGGCGCATGGAAGAAGAGCGGCAAGTACTCCGAATCCATGACCGCCGACGAGGCGCTGGACCTTGTGGCGAGCAGCGCGCGCCAGGCGGCGCTCGACATGCGCGATAATCTGCGGGTTGCCGTATATAGGTAGGTAGATTGTCCGGCTGTGGGCTATACGTGAGTGTGGGCTGGAAACCGGAGCCGAGTGTGTTTAACTACCCCTCAGTCAACCTGCGGTTGACAGCTCCCCTGATAAGGGGAGCTTGATGTGCTGAATAGGAATGAAATGACAACTTTCACCCCCACCCATGATGTGGTTACGGAAGCGACTGCGGCCGGATTCTTCCCGCCGCGCCATAACGTCGAAATCACGCAGGTTACGGAACTGACCGACCGCGTGATGCGACTGACATTCCGCGACCCGTTCATCGCCTCCCACGCCAAGCCTGCCCAGTTCGTCAACCTGTTCACGCACGACGACTTCATGCTCATGCCGCGTCCGTTCGGCGTCAGCGAAGTCGACGGCGACGAAGTCAGCGTGATCTTCGCCGTCGTGGGCCACGGCACCGAACAGTTGGCAGGGCTGCAGGCCGGCGACACCGTCGACGTGCTCGGCCCGCTCGGCCGCGGCTTCAACCTCAAGGAAGACGCCAACTACATTCTCGTCGGCGGCGGACTCGGCGTGCCCCCGCTAATCTACGCCGCGCAAAAGCTCGCCGAACACGACGCCTCCTTTGCCACCGCCGTATTCGGCTACCGCAACGACCACTTCGCTGAGGAATACGTCTCCCGGTACGCGGACTGGTCGTGGAGCATCGACGACGCCGAAGGCAACGTGGTCGACCTGCTCAACAAACTGGAACAAGGCGACGACCTGAAGGCCTACGATCGCAAGCCGATCATCTTGTCCTGCGGACCGCTGCCTATGATGAAGGCCGTGGCCGCTTGGGCCGCCGAACGCGGCATCCCCGCGCAGCTGAGCATGGAACAGCGCATGGGCTGCGGCTACGGCACCTGCGTGCTGTGCACCATCGACACCGTGGACGGCCGGCTCAAGGTCTGCTCCGACGGACCCGTGTTCACTCGCGAACAGCTCGGATGGGGGGAGTGACGATGAGCGCAAACAACCAGTCCGCGCAGGGCAGCGACAACCACATCAACCTGTACGAGCCCCACGTGTGGAAGCACCACACCAAGGTGGCCGGTCTGGAATGGAAGAACCCGGTCGGCACCGCCTCCGGCACCTTCCAGTACGCCGCCGTCCGCTGGTTCTACGACGTCAGCCAGCTCGGCGCCGTATGCACCAAGGGCGCCTCGCCCGTGCCGTGGGAGGGCAATCCCTCGCCGCGCACCGCCGAATCGCCGGCCGCGAACATCAACGCCGTGGGCCTGCAGAATCCCGGCATCGACCATTACTTGGCCGAGGACCTGCCCAAGCTCAAGGCCGCGGGCGCGTTCGTCATTTCCAATGTCGCCGGACATTGCGACGACGATTACGCGGCGGTCGTGGAAAAGCTCGCCGACTCCAACGCAGACATGCTGGAAATCAACGTCAGCTGCCCGAACATTTCCGCCGGCGGCATGAGCGTGGGCACCGACCCGGTGGCCCTCGCCAACCTCATGGACAGGCTGCGCCCGATGACCGACAAGCCGATGATCGTCAAACTCACGCCGAACGTCACCGACATCACCGTGCCGGCCCGTGCGGCCGTGGAACATGGCGCCGACGCGTTGAGCATGATCAACACGCTCAAAGGCATGCGCATTAACATTCGCACCGGCCAGCCGATCATCGCCAACGTCACCGGCGGCGTATCCGGCCCGGCCGTGCTGCCGGTCGGCCTGGCAGCCGTCTATCGGGTGCGCACCGCACTGCCGGAGATTCCGATCATCGGACTCGGCGGCATCGACAGTGGTGAGAAGGCGCTCGAATACCTGTACGCCGGCGCGAACGCCGTCGAAGTGGGTGCGGCCGCGCTCTTCGACCCGGTGGCCCCGCTGCGCGTCGCCCGCGAACTTGACGACCTGCTGGACAGCCGTCCCGAACTCGCTGCTAAACTGGCCGCAGGACAGACTTGGAGGTAAGGAACATCATGGCAGAAACACTCGCACATCGCTTCACTGAATTCCTGTTGGAATCCAACGCGCTGAAGTTCGGCGACTTCACGCTGAAGTCCGGCCGCAAGAGCCCGTACTTCATCAACGCCGGCGCCTTCGACGACGGCAAGAAGATCGCCGCGCTCGGCGCGTTCTACGCCGAAAAGATTAGCCAGGCCATCGTGCACAACACGATTCCCCGCAACATCGACACCGTGTTCGGCCCCGCCTACAAGGGCATTCCGCTGGCCGTGTCCACCGCGATCGCGCTGAACGCCGGCCACAACATGACCATTGGATACACCTTCGACCGCAAGGAGAAGAAGGACCACGGCGACGGCGGCTGGATGGTCGGCACCCCGCTGACCGACGGCATGAAGGTGCTGCTCGTGGACGACGTGATGACCGCCGGCACCGCCGTGCGCGAAGTCATCCCCAAACTCAAGGCCGAGGCGAACGTCGAGGTCGTGGGTCTCGTGCTCTCCGTGGACCGCATGGAGAAGACCAAGGACTCCGACCTGTCTGCCGTGAAGGCCGTGGAAGCCGAATTCGGCTTCCCGGTTCTCTCCATCGCCAACGTGCGCGAGATCTTCGACGCCGCCGCCAAGATGAAGAACCCCGACGGCACCCCGCTGCTCAGCCACGACATCCAGCAGCGCGCCGCCGCCTACCTTGAGGAATACGGCGCCTGATCGTCTTCAACCTAAAACCAAAAGCGGGCTTGCGAGCCCGCTTTTTTATTACGTTCCATGAACAGCAGTACCATATTAAGGCAGAAGCTTTGGCAAGGAGCGTGCTATGAACTGGTTAGTTGGTATAGGGCTGTTTGCGCTCGTGGGGATATGCAGTTACTTCGGCATCGAGCATCATCTGGACAGCAAAGCGAACAAGTTGTCGCAAGGTAATGAAGAAGACCGCCGAGATGCTGCCGAATTACGTGATATCGCCGCCAAAATCGATCACGGTAAGTATTACCCGATGCTGTAACGGGCAATCTGGGCCTAAATTGATGCTATCTCCGTTTCGAGGGGCTGATGTCGTGGTTTCCAGAGATCTACTTCCGTTTCGAGGGACTGATGCCCAAGTAGAAGCAGCATGAAAATGGCGGAATGACGTTGGGGTGATGCCGCTCATACTCGGGATATGACGGATGAACAGCCCCTTGAAACGGAGATAAATGTCTCCAGAAGGCCAAATCAGCCCCCTGAAGGCGAGATAGGGTTCTAAACTCTGGGACCGACTCGCCTGTGATGAAAACCCGCTCGGCGTAGAATTACCGTAGGTTCGTTGCATTCGAACAAGGAAGGCCGCTATGGGGAACATCACCGACGATATTCGGCAACATTTCGACACTTTCGCCGCACTGCCGTTCACCGAGGCGGACAGTCTCGCCCTGTCCCAGCTGGCCTACGCGCGCATGCCGGATAACGTGCCGCGCTATCACGAGGATTCGGCGGACGCCAGTGGCATGATTCCCGCGGTCTCCATCCGCGACCTGCTACGCGCCGAATGCTATGACGACATGTTCGGCAAGGTGTGGTCGCCTTCGATGAATGTCGATCTGTTACGTGCGATGAGCGAGAGCCCACGTTGGAGGAACCTACGCGTGGGCGCATACGTGGACGAATTCGATGCTGAAACCACCAAGCAATTCTCGGCCTGCGTGTTCGAACTGGGTAACGGCACGCTCTATGTGGCTTTTCGCGGTACCGACAGCTCAATCGTCGGGTGGAAAGAGGACTTCATGATGGCGTTCCGCCGCGCGGTCGCCTCGCAGGAGGCCGCCGCGCGTTATCTGACCGAGATGGCTGGCCATTGGGCCGGGCCGATTATGGTCGGCGGCCATTCCAAAGGCGGTAATCTGGCGGTGTATGCGGCGGCCAATGTGCCTAGCGAGATTCAGGAACGTATCACGGTCGTATATTCGCACGATGGTCCAGGCTTCGATGAGGCGTTCTTCGATGAAGACGGGTACGTACGCATTGCGTCGAAGATCCATAAATCGGTACCGGGCTCGTCGATCATCGGCATGCTGTTTGAGACTCGTGAGCATGTGGAAGACGGCTATACGGTGGTCAGCAGCGACGGTGCCAGCATCATGCAGCATTTCGCATTGCACTGGCAAGTCGATCATGGCCAATTCGTACAGGCTGATGGACTGACAAGTAGCGCGCGATACCTGGCACGCACGATCAACGGATGGATGGCAAAATACGACGACGAGCATCGCCGCAAGTTCATCGAAAACCTGTTTGCCATCTTCGAGGCTGGCGGATACGACACATTCGGCGACCTCACTTCGCATTTGACACAGTCACTGCCGATTATGCTCGCCGCGGCCCGCAACATTGATGTCGAAGATCGCGACGTGATGATTGAAGTGCTCAAAGGCTTCGCCGCGACAGCCGCCACATCGGTAATCTCGGCCAAGTAGTCGGAGGCCATCAAACTGGTTGTGCCAGTCAGTCTCAATAGCGCAAGAGCCGGCTCCTGAGATACTCAGGGGCCGGCTCTTACTTCCATTTCCCCAGCGGGGTTGGCTTAATCGCAGTATATCTCACTGCTGACCATGCCTGTTTTACTTACTCCTAATCAATGAGCTTGTAGCCGTGATCGGCGACTACGGACTTGAGCTTGGTGAGGTAGGTTTCGGCGGCCTTGGAGAGCTTGGAACGCTCGTTCGTGATCCAGCCGACCAACATCGTTTCGTCGGTGTCGAGCGGCACGGTGACGATCTTCTCGTTGTTGAGGTCGCCGTTGTCGATGCCGGTGCACACCGTGTAGCCGTTGAGGCCGATGATGAAGTTCAGGATCGTGGCGCGGTCGGTCACGTTGATCTGCTTGGGGGAGTACTCCGGCCAGACCGCTTCCTCATAGAAGTAGAACGAGCCTTCCTCGCCCTGCTCGTACTGGATGAACGGGTAAGGTTTCAGGTCCTCCATGGTGATGACCTTCTTGGCGGCCAGCGGGTTGTTGCGCGAGATGAACACGTGCAGCGGCGCGCGGAAGAGCGGGTGGAATTCGAGGTGCTTCTCGCGCAGGAGTTTGCCGATCACGTCCTTGTTGAAATCGGACAGGTAGATGATGCCGATTTCGGACTGCATGTTGGCGACTTGGTTGATGATGTCGCGCGTGCGGGTCTCGCGGATGGTGAACTCGTATTCGTCGGACTTGATGGAGCTGATCATCTCCACGAACGCCTCGACGGCGAACATGTAGTGCTGGGTGGAGACCTGGCACAGCTGCTTGCGCGGTTTGGCGTGCTTGTAGCGCTCTTCGAGCAGGTCGGCCTGGTCGAGCACCTGGCGGGCGTAGGTCAGGAATTCCGCGCCGTCCACGGTCAGGGCGATGCCCTGCGAGGAGCGGGTGAAGATCTCGATGCCCAGCTCGTTCTCCAATTCCTTGACCGACGAGCTCAGGGCCGGCTGGGAGACGTACAGGGCATGGGAGGCCTCGTTCATCGAGCCGCACTCGACGATTTTGACGATGTATTTCAGCTGCAGCAGTGTCATAAAGTCTATTTATATCGCTAGGGATGGTCGCCACACGGGTTTATAACCTCATCAATCCACTATGGCGACACAATATGAGACGCCTCGCATATCGCGGACGCTGTGTAACGGGATATGCGCCACATCGGTAACCTAATGGCATCGACACGAGCGGGAAGGGCCAAGCGTGAGGGTTGCCAAAGTGCTGATGCAACACATCGGCGAATTCAAACGGGATGCGATCATCACCCCGCTGGTGATGATCGGCGAAGTCGTTTGCGAGATGATTGTGCCGCTGCTCATGGCCACGCTCATCGACAACGGCGTGGAGAAGGGCGACATGCAGGTGGTCGTGCGCACTTCGCTCATCATGCTCGTGGTGGTGCTGTGCGGTCTGACCGTCGGCTGCCTGGGATCCGTGTTCGGCTCCATGGCCGCGGCCGGCTTCGCTCGGAACCTGAGGCAGGACCAGTGCAATGCCATCCAGACCTTCTCCTTCTCCAACACCGACCGCTTCTCCACGCCGAGCCTGGTGACCAGGCTCACCACCGACGTGATGAACATCCAGAACGCCTTCATGATGATTCTGCGCATGGCGCCGCGCGCGTTCAGTTCGTTGCTGGTGGCCATGTGCATGGTGTTCGTGGTCTCGGGGCGCATGGCGCCGATTTATCTGGGCGCCAACCTCATCGTTGCGGGCGACCTGAACGCCGGCGATCTGACCAGTCTGCTCATGTACTGCATAAACATTCTGATGAGTCTGGTGATGCTGTCCATGACGATCGTGATGATCACGATGTCGTCGGCCTCCGCGCCGCGTCGTCGAAGTGTTCACCGAACAGTGTGACATGCCGGCCGCCAAACGCCGGTCACCGTCGTCAAGGATGGGTCCATAGGCTTCAACGACGTCGACTTCAGCTATCCGGAAGTCAAGCCGTCCGAAAACGCGACCCGACCGCCCGCAAGCGCGGCGCTGAGCCGGGGCCAGCGCCAGCTGCTCGCCATCGCACGGGCGGTACTACACGCTGTATACCGGGCTGAAGGGCGCGGACTCGGCGGAATAAGCCGGTTGCTGTATTCGGCGCGGCATTGGGTTGGATCGTCGTCAATAATCGGCTCGCCGTCCGATGCCGCGATGCAACGTCTGGCGACTTACAGACGTACGCCGAGTTTGGCGAGCGATTCGCGTGCCTGCAACGCGTTCTCGAAGAGGATGCCGTGGATGCCGACCTCGTTGGCGCCGACGATGTTCTTGGCGGTGTCGTCGAAGAACACGCAGCGCTCGGCCGTGAGGTCGAAACGGGTCAGGGCCAGCTCGTAGATGTCGGCGTTCGGCTTGTGCATCTTCTCCACGCCGGAGACCACGGTGCCCTGCAACAGCTGTTCAAGGCGCGGGTACTTCTCGAAGGCCAGGTGGAAGGTCTCATGCGACCAGTTGGTCAGCCCCCATACGCCGTAGCCGTGGGCCTTCAAATCCGCCAGCAGTTCGACCATGCCCGGCAGCGTGCGAGGCAGCGCGTCCGCGTAGTGGCCGATGTAGAACTTGAAGATGTCGGCGAGTTCCTGGCCTTGTTCGCGTACCACATCCGGGTAGATGTCCGCGAAATCCTCGCCGGCGTCCATACGGTCCTCGTAGTGGAAGAAGCCGCAGGGGTCGTCGTCGGCGCAGATGCGTTCCACGATCTCATCGGGGAATCGGCCTTCCAGGCATGCGCGGGTGTTCCAGTCCAGCAGCACGCCGCAGAAGTCGAAAATCACGTCGGTGATGGGGGAGTTGGCCATGATGGTTCCTTGTGTGTTTGGGTCGTTGGGTGAGGTCTGCGATTTAGTGTACGGAGTTTGTGTATAGGTCGGGGTATGTGGAGTTTGAGGCTTATGTTTCTCTCCCTCCGTCTTGGTTTTGCCGAGACATCTCCCTCGTCAGAGGGAGGTCAACAAGGTTATGAGATGACGTCGGCGATGGCTTCGGGGATGGCGTGGGCCACGTCGCCGGCCACGATCGGGTGGCCGAGCGTCATGAAGCGCTGGCGATGCTCGCGGCCGATCAGTTCCGGCTCCTGCCAGCCCTGCTGCTCGGATTCGGAGGCGATCGCCGCCGCCAGGCCATGCAGGTATGCGGCCGAGGCCACGGTCTCGGCCGTGGTGGCCACGTCATCCTGCTGGGCGAGCAGGGCGCCAGTCAGACCGGCCAGCACGTCGCCCGCGCCGGCGGTGCCCAGCCAGGCCGGCGCGCTGCCCGACGCATAGACGTGGTCCTCATCCACCACGATGGTCACCGCGCCCTTCAGCAATACGGTGGCGCCGGTGAGCTCGTGGGCGCGCTTCGCGCTGGCCAACGGGTTCAACCGCACGTCGTCGGCGGTGTACGGCTCGTGCGAATCGGCATGCTCCGCGGTGCTGGCGGCGGTTTCGAACCGGTTGAGCAGTTTCGCCATCTCGCCGGCATGTGGCGTGATCACCACCTGGCCGGGCACACGCTCCGGCAGCAGGTCAAGTGCGCCGGCATCCACCACGATTGGCGGCATATCGTAGGCGTCCTTGTTCTCATCCTCGCTGCCGAGCGTGTAATGCTTGAGCAATGCGGCGATGGTGTCCCGCTGCATATCGCCGTCGGCGTCCTCGACGCTAGCCTCGGGCACGCCGGACCCCACGACCCAGGACTGCACATGTCCCTTGCCGATCACGGCTTCCGGCAGTGCGGTGAGCACCATGTTCTGCGCGCGCTCCGGGCCCAGATACCGGACCATGCCGGTGTTCGCGCGGGCGGCGGCGCTGGTGGTGAGCACGGCGGCACCGGGGTAGCGCTGCGAGCCGGTCACCAGACCAACCACGCCACGGGAGTATTTGGAATCCTCGAACCGGGGGAGACGGACCGCGTCGGACGCGAACGAATTATCCACCACCTCGACGTCCGGATCCTTGTCGTCGATATCGAATCCGAAATCGAACAACTCGATACGGCCGCAGGCGAACGTGGCGGGCGGCAGCACCGCGCACGGTTTCATCGCGCCGAACGTGACCGTGACCGTGGCCGGAATGTACGGGCCGGGCAGAGAACCATCGTTCACACCGACGCCGGATGGCGTATCCACAGCAAGTACCAGCGGAAAATCGCCTGACGACTCACGGTTCGGCAAGGCGGGCTCATCGGGAGCCTCGCCGTCGAGACCAAGGGCGGAGGCGAGTGCGGCGGGAATGCCGCGTAGCGAGCCTTGGATGCCGATGCCGGTCATCGCGTCGATGATCAGATGCGATTTCCTGGCCACGGCGATGGCGGTCTGCAGTCGCTCGCCGGCCTCACCGGAGGAAAACCCGGACGTGCAACCGGGAATATCAGCCGCGGGATCAAGCACCAGCACCTTGCCTCCGGCGCGCACGAACGAGGCGAATCCGGCCTCATGCAACGACCGGCCCACGGCGATGGCGGTGACGTTCGCGCCCTCCTGGGCCAGCGCGGCGGCCGCGAACAGACCATCGCCACCATTGTCTCCGGCCCCGGCCAGCAACACGATCGACGTGTCCTCCAGCGCCAGATCCTCGTCGTCCAGCATACCGGCCGCCATGTGGGCCGCGGCCTGGGCGGCCATGCGCATCAGCGGCACGCCTTTGTCCAGCAGGGGTCGCTCCATGGCCCGGACCGTATCGGAGTCATAGGCGCTGTGCAGCAGCAGTTCGCGACGATCGGCGTCTTCGGTGTATTCCATGGCAACCCCTTTCCTGTGTTTGTTACTTGCGGTCCGTGTTTACAGGCCGTACACCTCGTGGGCGAACTTTTCGAGCACGGGGATCGAACGCTTGACCTTCTCCGTGTCGATGCAGTAGGCCATGCGGAAGTATCCGGGCACGCCGAAGCTGTCGGATGGCACGAGGATCAGGTCGTATTCCTTGGCCTTCATGCAGAACGCCACGGCGTCGTCCTCCAACGCCTTGGGGAAGATGTAGAACGTGCCGCCAGGGCGCACCACGTCGAAGCCGATACCGGTCAGCGCATCGTAGAGCAGGTTCATGTTCGTCTCGTAGACGTTGAGATCGGCGGTTTGGTCGATGACCTTGGCCACGCCCAGCTGAATCGAGCTCGGCGGGCAGTTGTGGCCGGTGCCGCGCGAGATCTGGCCCATCATGGGCACGAGCAGGTCGGCGTCGGTGGCTGTGGGGTTCACCGCGACATAGCCGATGCGTTCGCCCGGCAGGCTCAGCGACTTCGACCACGAGTAGCAGGTCAGCGAGTTCGCGTAGAAGCTGGCCGGGTAGGGCTGGGTGGCGCCGTCGAACACGATTTCGCGGTACGGTTCGTCGCTGATCAGGAAGATATCGTGGCCGTATTCGGCCTGCTTGGCGGTCAGGATCGCGGCCAGACGCTTGAGCGTGTCCGCCGAATACACCGCGCCGGACGGGTTGTTCGGGGTGTTGATAAGCACGACCTGCACGTTCGGGTTAAGCGCAGCCTCGAATGCGTCGAAGTTGATTTGGAAGTTCTCGGTGTCGGCCGGCACGATGGTCAGCTTGGCGCCGGTGCCCTTGACGTACGGCTGGTATTCGGGGAAGTAGGGGGCGAAGGTGATGATCTCGTCGCCCGGCTTGGTCACCGCACGCATCGCGTGGGACAGCGCGCCCGCCGCGCCCGTGGTCGGGAAGATGTGGTTGCCGGTGTATGCCATGCCGAAACGTTCGTTGAGATTTTCGGCGATCGCGTCCTTGACGCATGGGATACCGAGCGAAGGGGAGTAGCCGTGGATGGCCACCGGATCGCCGTCTTCGTAGAGGTCGACCATGGCGTCGGTGAAGGATTTCGGAGCCGGCACCGAGGGATTGCCAAGGCTGTAATCGAACACGTTCTGGTAGCCGATTTCGGCACCGCGGCTCGTGGCGTACTCGCTCAGTTCGCGAATCACGGACTTGCCGCCAAGCATGGCCTTGTATTCCTCATTGATCATGGCTGTTCTCCTCGCATGGTTGTACTGGTATGCACCACGCTACTACTATCGCGGCCGGTTTGCGCCATTTGCCGCGCCGTGCCTAAGCCGGCTGTTCTATTTGTTCTATTAGTTCTATTAGTGGAGTTTGAACCGGCATATACCCTTGCAATAAAGCCATTTGCAGGGTCTGAGGTTTTCCGAGGTCACTTTCCGAGGCTGCTTGTCTCATAGATTTTCGGCCTCTTGATATTTGCGGTTGATGGCTGTTGAGACATCATGGGGTCTTTTCGACTGTCCGCCGTCGTCATGCCGTCATGATGCCTACAGAAAGTCGAGTCGCGTATTTCGGAAGCAGGGGGGGTGACCGGTGGGGATGACCGACACCCGCTATAGGCAGCAGGCGGCCGCGCGCATCCCAATATCTGTGGGACGGCAGACAAGTCAATCGTTTGTCGTCCGTGCCGTCCCTCAAGAACGCGGGATGGCAGACAAGTCAACCGTTTAACGTCCGTAGCGTCCCACACCGACGACTGTCGAAACCGCGGAATAACGCCGATTCCCGCTGCAGCTCCATGATTAGCCACAACCATTCATTGCGAGCGCTGTGGGACGGCGGGGAGAAAACGGCCGAATCCGCGTGCCGTCCCGCACCTCGTATAATCCGCGTTTTGGGAAAGCATCACCGTAAGGCTGACACGCATCCGCATCCACAGCAGGAGCTTTACCGGCCGTAATCCCGCACTCGATTATTTTTCTGACAGGAAATCGAACCCGAAACACTAACCTATGCCCGCCCCACCGCAAACAGCGAATAACCAAATGTATGCATCTTCGGCACCATGAGCGAAGGAGTTCGCAAACACAACAGTGATTGGCATATATAGGGAATCGAAATGACAACAGTAATCTCGATTCTGGGAGGGAGCCTTTATCGGTCTATCCGGCGTCTTCCTCATGCCGGAGATGGCAATGCGGTGATACTGTGCGCTCCTTACCGGGCGACTGCTGAGAAGACCGGCGAAGATCAGACAGTATCACTGGACCATGATTTACGGTACGCAACTAAAGCCGAGTGGAACGCAGGCGTCGAACAATATGAGGCTCAGCGTCGTTGCACGAGCCAAGTGAGTTCACCATCGAACGGCGTATTGGCTGAAATCACTGCTCGCAGTTCGGCGGCACAGAAGATACAGCTTTTTCGTTCTTTGTTCCACGGCCGCGATGATGTGTACGCTTACGGATTCCTGAGCAAAAAGACCGGCAAAGTCGGGTATGCACCCGCTGCGTGGAATGAATGGATGACTTTGCCGAACGGCAAGCGTGTGCCGACTCCATCCGATCAACGACGATGCAAGCCACTGACAGATCAGGTGCTCCTTGACCATTTCACAAAGCGTGATTCGCAATTCCATAATGTTGTCGGACTTTATCCGCTTTCCAAAGATTCCAAGGTCTGGTTCCTCGCCATCGATTTCGATGATGATGGGTGGAAAGAGGAAATCATTGTAACCAAACGGGTGTGCGAAAACCACGGATTACATCCAATCATGGAACGATCCCGCTCAGGGGATGGCGGTCATCTTTGGATGTTCTTCTCTGAAGAGATCGAAGCCGCACAAGCTCGCAAAATGGGCACTGCGCTGTTATCGGAAGCCGCTCAGAAAACGCATATTCGGTTTCGTTCGTATGACCGAATGTTCCCCAACCAGGATTTGCTGCCATCAGGTGGCTTTGGGAATTTGATTGCGTTACCTCTGCAACGATTGTCCAGAGATGCGGGGAATAGCGTATTCGTCGACGAACAATTCAACCCCTATGCCGATCAGTGGGCATTTTTGGATTCCGTACAACGAATCACGGCGCAACAAGTGAATGCCATCGCTACACTGGCATCCGCCAATACCGGCCCTCTTGGCAATCTTGCGAAATTCGATTCGCCCATTCCTCATGCTGTAGGCCAGAAAAAGGAGACCGACAAACAAGCCCCGACTACGGGAAACGGCAGTTTGCGCACTGGCTCCCGTATCCCCACTCTCTAATGCGGACGTTCCGGAGACGATTACCATCATTGAACGCAGCATGTTGGAAATTTCAAAGACAAATCTGACTCCGCTTGCACAGAATGCCGTTCGCCGTCTTGCCACGTTCGCCAATCCGGACTTCTATCGGGCTCAGGCCATGAGACAGCCTGTGTATAACAAGCCACGCATCATCTATTGCGGCGAAGAAACCGTTGACAGCATATTGTTGCCGCGCGGATGCAGAGAATCCGTTGCGGCGTTGCTGACGGATGCCGGATGCACCGTGACATTCGACGATGAACGAAATCAGGGCAAACGTATTCGAGTCAAATTCATCGGGAGTCTCCGTGCACCACAAAGTGAAGCCGCGAAGACAATGCTGGAATATGATGATGGAATTCTTGTCGCACCAACTGGCTTCGGGAAAACGGTAATTGCCGCGGATCTAATAGCAAAGCGCAAAACCAATACATTGATCATCATCCGTTCGTCATCTCTGATGGAACAATGGCGTGACCGGCTTGAGCAGTTTCTGACGGTCAAAGCAAAATTACCTCCGCTGCTGACTCCTATCGGGCGGATTAGTCGAAGGCAGCATCGTTACGGCCACGAATTATGCAGAGATACTTCGCAAGGATATTGCCGGTTGCGCACGTTCCCTGATTATCTCGGCTGAATATGTGTCGCAACAGGGACTCAGCGCAATTGACGATGAATTGCTCCGACTGGCCGACAGGAAAGCGCTCATCGAAGTTTATGTTCGTTTGCCGGCGACTGCTGCGGCAGCAACCAGAACACGAATAGAGCGGAATATCAATCGGCTGCGCGCTATTGGGTGCATTGTCCGGACCGCCGAATCGTGTTCCGATTTCGCCATAATCGATGACGGGTTGATTTGGTTTGGAGGCATCCCTTTGCTTGGCAAACCAAGGAGTGACGACTGTGCGCTTCGATTCAAGGATACGAAAATCGGCGAAAATCTCGCAGATGGACTGAAACGACGATTGTCTTGATTCAATATTCAATCAAGATAATCGCGCAGCACGAGGGCGTGATTGATATGTGGGTCTTTGGCGGCGTAGAGCAGGGTCACGTCGGGATGTTGCGCGCAGATGCGGCGCAGACTGTCCACTGTGGCATTGGCATCGAGCTCGGCGATGTAACGCGTGCGGAATTCGGCGAATCTTGTGGGATCGTGGCCGAACCATTTGCGCAGGAGGGGAGAGGGAGTGACGTCCTTCATCCACAGGTCCAGCGTCGCACGTTCCTTCGTCATGCCGCGCGGCCACAGGCGATCCACCAGCACCCGATACCCGTCCGACGCAGTCGGTTCTTCATATATGCGTTTGATTGCAATCCCCATACGACACATGATTGGCGTGCGCTTGCCGGAAGTCAAGGGGAGACACGATCCATCTACCCATTCGATTTCCGGGTGTTCTGCCTAAGGCCTTGTGCTATGACAGCTAGCGATTCAGCAGCTTTTTGGTGATATCGTCCAACCGAACCGCCGTGCCCCTGTTGAAGGTGTTCATAGTGAGATCGACGGGTTTGGTCTTGATGAACGCCGACAGCGCCGCGTGCGGCGGGTTGTCGATCAGATGGGCGATGGGAACGATCGCTTCCTCGACGCTGACGCCCACAATGGCGTAAATGGCACGCACCAGCAGCTTCATCAGTGGCGAATCGCAACTGTTCAATGCCCCATTGCTGCGCACGGCCCAAGGGTTGAACAACACATAGTAGATGCGGCCTCCGGTCTGCTGTTGGTTTTCCGCGAAGGGCACTCCCAGCAGGTCGTTCAGACGACTCGTACAGATAGTCGCGCAATGCAAGAACGTGATTGATGCACACCCTTCATTGACGGTCTCTCAATTGATCTCCTGTGATTCGTGCCGTATGAGGAAGTTCTCGACTAGTGCGATCATCGTGTCCTTCTCTGCAGGTGCGGACAGTGCAATCATCAGCGTCATCGCCGCCAAGGCGTTGCTCTCCACAAGCAGGGAGTCATCGTCGCCCAGTATACCGTTGCCGTTCAGGAAATACACGAACAGTGCGGCGGCACAACGTTTATTGCTGTCGGAGAACGGGTGATCCTTGACAACTTGATACAGCAGGTTAGCGGCTTTCTCCTGGGGGGGGGAAAAAACGGTACAGTTCTTCGCCTTCGAACGTCTGGTAGAGTCCTGCGACGATTCCTTGGGACGAACCGTTGCGTTCCCTCCCGAACAGATCGGATTGCGTGTAGAACGGCATCGCCCGGATGAACAGCATCGCGTCCTCATAGGTCAAGACCCACTGGGACTCGTCGCCCTTGGGTATAGGGACATTGCCTGTGCCATAGTCGTTAAGCAGCACAAGACTCGGCAAATATCGTTCCAGGATCTCGGCGGTGCCAGCAATTTCCGGTTCGGTGGACCTCGATAGCACCTTGACGACGGCGTGAAGTGCGTCAAGCTGCTTGCGATTGATGGTATAACCATCAACGAGATGCTGCTTCAGAACTGAGTTGGCCCATCGCCGGAAATAGATGCCTTCCTTGGATTTGACGCGGCATCCGACCGACAGGATCATATCCAAGTTGTAATGCTCGACTTGGTATGTCTTACCGTCAGATGCAGTTGTCGCAAATTCTGCGACAACTGAAAATCCATTGAGCTCTTCCCTCAATGCATTGCCGATATGCTTGCCGATTGTTTTGATATCGCGGCCAAACAGCAATGCCAATTGCTGTCTGTTAAGCCACACCGTGTCCTCGTCTACCTGCACATCGAGGTGCACGGTGTGGTCCGCGCTCTCGTACTGCCGGTCGAGAACCGGGTGGCAGCATCAGCATGTTCTGTACGACGAACTCGCCAGCGAGGAAATCCAGCACACTCACCGAACCGGTCTTTCCGTTGACTTTCATGAAATCGGAGTTGAACAGGTTCACGGCCGGCAGCATCAGTATGAATGACGGCGGCCGGATCCAAAGCCGCGACCGCCGCACGTTTCGCGACACCGAGCGGCCGGCCAAGCTCGATAACCGTGATCCGCTTCTGTTCGCCGGCGAATTCGTCCGCAAGCCGGCCGCCTTTGATGAACAGGAATCGCCCGCACAACTCCTGCAATTCGTTGAGCTGATGGCTGGAGATGAGCATGGCGATGCTGCGGTCGCGATACCGCCAAAGCCCCACAAGTTCAAGCACCGGGCGGATTGGGAGGTGCGGGCGGCGGATCGGACGATCACAGTGTGACCCGAATACGTTTATGAATCATCGAATCACACGGCGAGGCGAAATCGGGGATGGCGCGGCATCTGACGGAAACGGGATATGAGACGGGCCGGCGGGCCGGGCGGCGAACAGGGCGAATCGTCGCCATCGTGCTGATCATGGCGTTGACGGTGGCGACGCGTTGGTGTTACGCCATCTGGGCGGCGTGCTGCAGTCGCAGTTATCGGCGAGTGTGTCACGGCTGACCGCAGGGCGTGCACCGTATGTGATTCACAACATGGCGCAGCAGCAGCGGGAAAACGACTACTTCGCCTTCAAGAAGCACGTGACGGTCACCGGGCACTACCGTCTCGACGCTTCGAAAGTGCCGCAGAACGTGCTCAAGGCTTGGCGGTGACGGTCGGGGCGGCGTCGGCATTGCCGGCTTTGGCTCCGGCTGCATCAGCTGAATCGGTGCCGGCCGCACTGGCGTTAGCGCTATCGTCAGCGCTGACACCGCCGGCTTTGGCCTTGACATCAGCCGCGCTCCCGCCATCGATCACCAGTCGCAGATAGTCGCGGTCGGCGGACTTGCGTTGCGGCACGAAACGACTGATGATGGAGTCCTTCTTGCCGCGGTTCTTCACATACAGGAAGCCGAACACGGAGAACACGACCGCGCCGATAAAGTTGACGATGAGATCCTCCATCGTGTCGATCAGACCGATGTCGAGATACCCGCCAAGACCTAGGTCGTGGCCGTTGACCGCGGCCTGCGTGATGTCGTTGAGGTGGATCACGTGATTGGTGTGCGTGGGGTCAAGCATCACCGAGCTGATGGAGTGTACGATGGCGTCCTTCTGCATGTCGACTCCGAACATCTGGTCCATGCCGAATTCGAAGAACTCCCAGATCACGCCGATGGTCATGGAGAAGCAGAAGGAGACGATTGCCAGATACAGGGGCGAAAGCTCGAACTTCACCCGACTGGACCGGTTGAGCAGGTCGACCAGCGAGAAGCCGATCGCCGCGGCGAGGAAGCCGTTCATCGTATGCAACACCGTGTCCCAGAACGGGAAGATCTCATAGAACGAACTGATCTCGCCAAGAATCTCGGACGAGAACACGAACACCAGCACGATGACCTCAAGCACCGAAGGCAGCTCGATGCGGAACCGCACTTGGATGAACGCCGGCGCCAACAGCAGCAGCAACGTCAGGATGCACAGGAACACGTTCTCATAGTTCCCGTTGAAGAACTGGAGCACGGCCATGACGAGCACCAGTATGCGCAGCACGGCGTAGACCGCGAACGAGCTTTTATGCTCGCGGATCTCCATGCGCATGGCCTGGCCCATGGTTTTCCAGCGTGCATGCAGCGACGGCTTGCGCGGCTTGCCTTGCTGTGGCTGACCGGACTGGTCGTTCTGCAGGTTGGCGTATGTTGCCGTTTGCTTCCGCGATTGTTTCTCGATCATCCTCGCCTCTTTCTCGCACTGTTCTCGCGCCAGTATATCCGATTTACAAGAAAAAGCATTCATCTGGGGATTTTGAGTCAATTCTGTAATGCATTGCAGCCATGCTTTTCGTTTACTAGATGGATTCGTTCGTCCGCATGAATCGAATTTGACCCTTAAGAGCATATGATGCATAAATACATGGAAAGGAGAAGTTGATGACTCCGATTGAACTCTCGACCCGTCGTCGAGTTACAGGTCTGACCTCGGACGAGTTCGCTAGGCTGTTCGTTTCACTGCAGCGCGAGGTGGACGGCGAGGCCGCGCAATGGAGCGCTACGGATGTCGAATCCTGGGAGCTGGTTGGCCCGCCGGTGACTGCCGAGCAGCATCTCATCGACACGTTTGCCGCGGCCAATGAATTCGTATCCACGCTGGCCGATCGGCTTTACCACACGATTATGCCGGTTACGGAGGATTCGGTCATCACCGCATACTCCGATGACATCACGTTCTGGGGTTCCCATCCGGATTTCGGCGGTGTGCCGCACGCGCTCTGGAACATCGCCGCATTGCAGGCGGCGGAATGGGCTCGCAAGGAGACTGGCATCACTTGCGAACTGGATGTACGCAAGCCGTTGGTGTGAACTTTGGAATTCGAAATCGCCGCGAGAAGCGAATGTCGTTTTTGAACATTTGCTTGTGCTGCCGATTATTGAAGTGACTCATTGAGATAGTCGCGCAGTACCAAGGCATGATTGACTTGCGGGTCTTTGGCCGCATACAGCAGCGTCACGTCGGGATGCTCCGCGCAGATACAGCGCAGGTCTTCGACGGCGGTATTGGCGTCAAGTTCGGCAACGTACCGGGCTTGGAATTCCGCGAATTTCGCGGGGTCATGGCCGAACCATTTGCGTAGCGAGGGAGAAGGGGAGACGGCCTTCAGCCACAGGTCCAGGGCCGCGCGCTCCTTTGTCATGCCGCGCGGCCACAGGCGGTCCACCAGCACGCGGAACCCGTCCGATGCCGCCGGCTCCTCATATATGCGCTTGATTGCAATCCCCATATATTCCATGATTGGCGCGTGCTCATAAAAAGTCAAGAGGCGGCGCACGGCAAGGAGCAATCCGTTGCTGCGGGAATGTGGAGAACCATTGAGATTGCAGTCTGCATGAGCCGTTGAAATTCATTTGACGGTTGCCGAGTTGACGGATTCCATTCACTCACGCTATGTATAATTATTCATGAGCTGGATATTTGCGCGGGAACGTCGCAAGTAAGGCTCACCACAACTCAAGAATAATCGAACAGTATTGTCAGCAATTTCAGTAGTTCCATGCATACATGTACTAAGGAGCAACCATGAGTTTGATCGATGATGCGAAGGATCTTGCCAAACAGGCCGGCAGCAAAGTTGCCGATACGGCCCGCGATATCAAAGACAAGGCTACCGACAAGGCCTCTGACCTGGTGGACAAGGCCGGGGATGCGCTCGACGAGGCCAAAGCCAAGGCGGATGTCGCCAAAGCCGAGGCCGCCAAGAAGGCCACCGAGGTCAAGAACGACGCCAAGGAGGCTCTCCGCGAGAATGCGGAGAACTGATTCGTGGGTTTGATCCCGCAATGAGTGCGAGGGGCGGTGACGCTCGGTTATCATCATCCGAACGTCACCGCCCCTCGCGGTCTATTATCTGTTTGCCGGCCTTCTATTGACCTATGCATGGGGATGGACGGCATTCCAATCAAATATGGCTTTTTATTGTGTTGTATCTATTGTTCGGATATGCGCAATCCGCAAGGCAAAGAACCGGAGCTGGAACCCGGAACAAAATGCAATCGTTCAATCAGTGTTGATTGGACCACGGCATGGATAGATCGTCTTCGCTGTCAGACGCTTTTCCGCGTTTCCGCCACCATTGTTGCAGGAAGTAAATGCCGTAACAGGCCACGATGAACACGAGCTCGGCCACGAGCGCGAACCGCTGCTCGGCATCGAAAACCACCAGCACGAACGATGCGGTGCACAGGATGAACGCCGCCCAGGACACATACGGGTAGCCGGGCGTACGGTATTTGAGCTCGTCCACGCCATGGCCGGCCGCCAGCCAACGGCGGCGGAACACGATCTGGCAGTAGGCGATGGCGATCCATACCACCACGGCGGACAGGCCGGAAAGGGCCACCAGCACCAGATAGACGGTCGAGGCGGCCACCACGGACGAGAGCAGCGCCAGAAGGCCTCCCGCCATCGCGGCGCACAATGCGAGCATCGGCACGCCTCGGCGGTTCGTCTTGGCGAACCAGCGCGGAATCATGCCCTCGTTGCCCATCGACCATACCATGCGCGTGGAGGCGTACAAGCCTGAATTCGAGGCGGAGAGCACGGCCGTGAGCACCACGAAGTTCATGATGTCTCCCGCATAGGGGATGCCTATGCCGTTGAACACGAGCACGAACGGGCTTTCGCCCACGCCGGCCTTGCGCCACGGAATCAGCGCGCACATCACGGTGATTGAGCCGATGAAGAAGAGCACCAGACGCCACAGGGTGGTGTGGATGGCTTTCGGCACGGCGGTTTGCGGGTCCCTCGTCTCACCGGCGGTCACGCCGATGAGTTCGGTGCCGGAGAATGCGAAGTTGACGGTCAGAATCGTGGCGAACACCGGCATGAAGCCGTTGGGGAAGACGCCGTCCTTGATGAGATTGCCGAACATCGGGGCATGTTGGTAGCCGGCGACCGGGATGACGCCGAAGATGGCGAGCGATCCGATGACGATGAACGCGCAGATAGCGAACACCTTGATCGAGGCGAACCAGAATTCCGCTTCGGCGAAGAATCGGACGGACAGGGCATTCAAGGTAAAGATGAGGATGATGCACACCGCGCTCCATACCCATGTGGGACTGTCCGGAAACCATCGTTGCATGAGCAGACCGGCGGCGGTGAATTCGGAGCCGAGAGCCACCGTCCAAGTGAGCCAATATTGGATCGCGATCACGAAACCGGTGCCGGGGCCGATGAACTTCTCGGCATACACATGGAAGGAACCGGTCACCGGCATGGCCACGGACAGTTCGCCGAGCGTGAGCATGACCAGGTAGACGATCAGCGCGCCGATGCCATACGCCAGAATGGTGCCGATGGGGCCCGCCTGCTGGATGGTGTATCCGGAGCTCAGGAACAGGCCGGTGCCGATCACGCCGCCCAACGAGATCATCTGCAGGTGGCGCGACTCCATGCCGCGCTTCAGGTTCGTGTGCAGAGCGTGTTTATTGTGCTGGCTAGTCGGCTCAGTTGACTGCTCGCCTAATGCGCTCGATTCGTCTGCCTGTTTTGGCTTATGCTGCGGGGCATCCATCCTAATCCGCGTTTCCTGTTGCGAGGACGGCGACTGCTTTGCCATGTCGGTATCAGGCTGACTCATGCTTCTCTCTTTGCCATGCGTGCGTTCCGTGGACGTCATCGTGACGGCCCGAAATAGTATACCCGCACCGGGGATATAATTGCGCCGGGCGATGCATTGAGCCAAATTCAGTTTCGAGGGGCTGATTTCGTGCTTGTCGGAGGTCTACTCCCGTTTCAAGGGGCTGATCAACTGCCAGATCGCGGATAGAAATGGCATTACTCCAACGTCATTCCGTTGTTTTTGACCAGTAGCTACTTTGGCATCAGCCCCTCGAAATGGAAATCGATGTTCCGCAAAGCCAGAATCAGCCCCTCGAAACGGAGATGGGCACTTTGCAGCGTCTACTTCACCTTCTGAATGCGCAGCACGAACACGGCGGCGCACACGGCCATGATGATGGAGATGGCGAATGCAGGCGTAAAGCTCCGGTCGCGGTCTTTACCGGCGAGGTGATGGTGGGGCCCACCGCCTGGCCGAGCGTGGTGGCTAGGTTGAGGATGCCGAGGTCCTTACCGGCCTCTTCCTTGTTCGGCAGCACGTCGACGTTGAGCGCTTGGTCGATGGCTGAGTACACGCCGTAGCCGAAGCCGGCGATGCCTGCATACAGGTACATGCCCGTGACGCTCGGCATGATCCACGGCATCGCGGTGCCAATCGCGAACAGCAGCGAGGCGATGCCGACTTCTGCGGGCATGGCCGGCTGTCGCACTCAAATCGCCATCGGCTGGTTCAAAGCAGGCTGTAAACCCGCTATTTGCCCAACAGTTCGTCATGGCTGCCGGTTCGCATAAACATGGCGGTACCATCATCGCGAATCCATAGAAGCAGCCAGCCGCCGGCATTGCCGATGTGGCATTCCAGTACGCCGTTCAGATCACCGGTAAGTGTGTGGGCGCGATGCCTACGCCTCAATGCTTCCTTGGAGTCCGCCGTGTCCTCAAGCACCAGACGAATGACTTCTTTCAGCGGGCGTAAATCAGCGTGCTTGCGTTTGAGTTTCTTGATATCTCGCTGGAATGCCGCCGTGTAATCCGGTTTGAGCATTGATCAGATTCCCAACGAATCGAACATCTCATCGGCACTGTTGAAGCGAGGTTGGCCGTCGGCGAGCCTGTTCTTCGCCTCGTCAAGGGCCTCCATGGTTTCAGGCGGCACGGTCGTATAGGAAAGGTTTAGGGGAATGCGCTTCTCCCGGACAATCTGCTTGTAGAAGGCGCGGGTGACTGAAGACAAGTCCAGACCGAGATCCTCGGCTATGTTTGCGGCTTTCTGCTTGGTGTCCGCATCCACGCGGACTGTGACGGATGCCATGCTCACATTAACCTCCAACATCATTACGTAAGACAATAGTATGTATCTGTATGCTAATAGTCGACATTCTGCGGTTGCGGCATCTCGACCATGATACACATCCCGCAAGCGATTGTTTACCGGATGCAATCGATGATCGGAATGCCGACCATCCAGCTGTCGGCGGGCTTGTTCAGAATGGCTTCTGGTTCATCGCAACGCCAACGCGGGTTGCAGCCGTATGGCTTTGATGGCCGGGGCAAGAGAGCCGACAAGCGAGGTGACGATGGACGCACAGGCCGCAATCATCGCCGCCGTATATGGGTATGCGGGCGGTTCCAGCGGCGAGTCGGCGGGCATCATCCACGGAATTGCCCAGACCAGCACCGCGGAGATGAGCACCGCGGCGAAGGCGATGATGAGGCCGAGCAGCACGGACGAGCCGATGACCTGTATGGCTATGCTGGCTCTGGTCGCGCCCAGTGCGCGGCGGATGAGCAGCTCGTGCGAGCGTTGCTCGATGCCGGCCAATCCGATGTTGATCATGCCGACGGCGGATACCGACAACAGTAATATCGCGGTGACGGTGACGCCGAGTTGGAGAAAACCGATGACCTGCTCGTAATCATCGGCGTTGTCGGAACGGTTCCATGACGATATGCTGCCGGTCCCGACGTCGGACAACAGATCGTCCAACACGGTTTTGGCGTGTTGATCGTCCACGCCTTCATTGGGATGGACGAGGATGGTCAGCCCATCCGGTTCCCAGGCTTGCGGCCAGTAGCGTTGCAGTGTGGTCGCGTTGACGTAGATGGTGGGTGTGTCCGTCCCGTCGGCGATGACACCGTTCACCCGTGCCGGCACCTGTTGCGGATTTCCTGTCCGGGCGAGTGCCACGGTGCCATCATGCACGTATTGGCGGGCGCTTTTGTTGACTGCGGTTTCCAGCGTGGCGGGTTCGTCCGCTCCGGTCAGCCATGTGCCCTCGATGATGGGGGCGGGCATGATTCTTGTCCGTTCGGCGTCGGTGATGATGATGGTGACGCGGCGTATCTCCGTGTTGCCGTCACCGGACGACGCCCATATGGCGAGGTCGTTGAGGTGATATTGCGCCGATGCGATTCCCGGACGGAAATGCGCGAGGCGTTCCTGCAAAGCCGTGACGACTTGTATGTTCACCGATGATGGCACGTCGACGATGGCGCTATAGGTGGGTGACTTGCCTCCCAGTCGCGCGTTGACCGCTTCCAGATAGTCGCGTCCGAGCGTGCCGACGAGAACGCCGGCGATGAGGGCGATGATGCCGATGAACATCGACAGGGCGGTGAGGCTGGTACGCAACGGGTTGATGCGCAGATCCTTGGCGATCATGCGGATCACGACAGTCGCCCCCTGTCGATCGTCAGTCGGCGTTCGCATCGGGCGGCGAGCTGCGGGTCGTGCGTGACGAGGATGAGTGTGACCCCGAGTTCACGAACATGTCGGAACAGTATGTCGGCGACCATGTCGCCGGTTTCGGTGTCGAGCGCGCCGGTTGGCTCGTCGCGGATCAGCAGATCGGGATCGCCCACCAGCGCTCGGGCGATGGCCACGCGCTGCTGTTCGCCTCCCGACAGGCGCGACGGCATGCTGCACACCGTCCGGCTCCCGAGCCCGACGGTGTGCAGCATGCGCGAGGCTCGTCTTCTGATGACCCGCAGGGGGATGCCTCCCCGGTATTGCAATGGGAGTGCCACGTTCTCCCATGCGCTCAGATGCGGTATGAGGGAGTAGTTCTGGAACACGAAGCCGACATGCCGGCAGCGGAAGCGCGCCCGGTCGGCGTCGTTCCACGCGGCGCAGTCCCGCCCGTCATAGGAGAGCGTTCCGTCATAGCCGTTGTTGAGCAGCCCGACGATGGAGGCGAGACTGGTTTTGCCGGATCCTGATTTCCCGATGATGGCGGTGGACGTTCCCCTCTCGAACGATGCGCTGACATCGTCCACCGTCGTCAGGCGTTCGCCGTCGGGCAGCCGGACTTCGGCGCTCAGATGTTCCAACCGGATGAGTGTGCTCATGATTGCGCTCCCGGTGTGAGATTCGGAGCTGTCGCGGACACCATGTCACCTTCCTCGAGACCGTCGAGGATGATGATCGACGTGCCGTCCGATGCCCCCAACTTCACGTTCACGGTGGCGAACGAATCTCCGTCACGCCTGCTGACCTGGCCGGAGGCGAGCCTGCCGGCGACTGCGGTGACAGGCAGGATCAAGGCGTCCTCGACCGCCGTCGCGGTTAGTACCACGGTGGCGTTCTGCCCGGGACGCGCCTGCACGTCCTTTGGGAACAGGCATTGCAGTGTGCGAGTCGATTCCGTCCCATGCGCAGTCGTCGCCGATCCGGCCGTATCTTCCGCTGATGAGGGCGGAGTGGCGACGCCGTCATTCACTACCGCGGCACAGTCCGTGGGCCCCTGCGCGTCGGTGATCTGGAATCGGCCCGTCAACGGCTGGTCCGGGTCTATGGTCGCCAGCAGCGCGGTCGCGTCCACGCTGGCGCTCATGCCGCCATACCGTATCGAGAACAGCGGATAGTCCGCGGCCATGTCGTTGTCCTGCGCGACCGTTTCGATCACGCCGTCGACCGGAGCCGTGACCTGCTGATCGCCGACGGTACCCAACACGTCGCCCGCATGCACGTATGCTCCTTGATCAGTCGTGGAGTGGAACCAGCCTTTCGCCGGAGTCGTAAGCGAGAACACAGGAGCCACCTGCACGCCGGTGGAGGAAGAGGACAACGGCGTGATGCCGCCCCTACGCACCTCGACCGTGGATGCTGGCCGCTTCGCCGTGGAGGAGGCGTCGGACGATGGCGTCCGCGACGGCGAGCAAGCCGTCATCATCGCGCACATCGTCGTGGCCGTCACGCACGCCAACAGGCATTTGAACGGTGCGATCGCATTCATTTCGTCAGTCCGTTCTCATGCCGGTACCATGTGCAGTCCGTGGTGTAGAAGTCCCGCATGGTCGAATAGTCGCCGAGTTCGGATTTGCCGATCACATCGTTCTCGTATATGCCATCCTTGTCCTCGTAGTAGTTCTTGAACCAGTCGGTATCCAGCAGCTTGCGCAGCTGCTGGAGGGCGCCTCGGGCTGCTTCCGCGTTGGTCTGGCTGTTGTCGAGAATGTCGCGTTCCACCGAGCACTGCCAGTAGACATACGCCTGTCCTTCCCCACTTCCCTTGGCATACAGCGAGGACGCGGCCTGCGCCTTGGGTATATTCGCTGGAAACGCATCGCCGTTCATCAGTTCAAAGGGGAAATCCTCGACGGTCGCCTTGTATTCCTCGTTCGCCTGCTGCCAGGTCAGCATGCCGCCACTTCCCGAGGTGCCGCCGTTCGGAGTTGTCCCGCAACCGGACAGCAGCATCACTGCGGTCAGAATGGCGGCCCTGCGTCGTGTTCCCGATTTCATCATCATGCTCCTTCGGACGATTGCACAACTGTCGCCAACCATTAGCCCACAGACGGCGATCCGGGAGCAAAAGACTGTCATGCGCGCGCATGACAACGATACGTCGAGGAGCATGGGATGCGCATACGATGGGTGGCATGACAGACCTATCGGACTCGCATACCATCTCCATCGGGGTGCTGGACAACGATTCGCTCGCCCTCAACGCCATAGCCGTGATGACGAGCCGTCTCTCCCCGCGGTTCCACATCATCTGGAGCACCACGTCCCCGGCGATGGCATTGCAGCGCTGCATGACCCACGGCGCGCGACCCGACGTGCTGGTCGTCGACATGGCCTTGGGAGGCATCACCGGCGCGGACATATGCGCCAGAATCCGTCGGCGCACTCCGACGATCGGCTTGGTGTGCGTCACCTCCTATGACCTTGATCCATATCGGCAAGACGCGGTCGAGGCGGGCGCACAATGCCTGATAGCCAAAGATGACATCGTCAAAGAGCTCCCGCAGGCCATACGATGCGCGGCACAGGGCGAGCCCGTCCCCGGCACCGGATTCCCCACCGCACGGGAAGCCAATCGCAAACTCAACGAAGGACACGCGACCGAGGGCCGGCTGCCGGAAAACGACAAGCCATCGCTGTCCTCCAGGGAACGGGACGTACTGCGCCTCTACGCGCATGGATCATCCACCGACGAGATAGCCGCGCTCCTGAATGTCAGCAAGGGCAGCGTCTTCACCTACGTCAACAGGGCATGCCGCAAGCTCCATGCCGCCGACCGCAAGGAGGCCCTCGCCATATGCGCCCGATACGATCTGCTCTGAACCGTATACACCACCCAGCCATACTGGCCGCGGGGCTGGTCCTCGCAGTGGCGATCCCCGTAGAGATGGGCGTGTACTCATCCCAGAACCTGCTGTCATGGTCGACCATACGCATATCGCTGCTCGTCGCCGTCCTGTGCGCCATGCTCGGAGCGGCACCGGTATGGGCCGCCTGTCTGCTGTTCGCGGTCTCAGGATACGCGTTGCTGTGGCTGTTCTCGCCGTTGACGACCATCATGATCGCCGCACTGACCTCCATAGCGGTCCTCTCGTTCGTCAAACCCCGCCTTGGAGCCGCTTCCGCACTGGCGGCCCTCGCCGCCCTCGCCGCGAACAACATGCAGAACAACCTCACCTCGTCGAACATCGTAGGCATGATCATCATGTGCCTATGCCCATTGTCGCTGGGGCTCAGTCTCAACCTGCTGTTCGCCCAACGGCAGGCGACCGCGACACTCAGGCAACGACTCGACCGCGAACACACGGCGCGTCACCTGCACGACACCATCAGCAACGACCTCGCCTACATGATCCTGCGCATCGACCAGGCAAGCCGCAGTGATTGCCCCGCCGATCGGGAGCAATATCAGCGCCAACTCACCGATCTGCGCGCCATCGCCGAAACGGCGCTCGACCACACCCACCAGGTGATACGACAACTTGAACGCACCGACAAACCAGACGATCGCAGCCGCATCGTCAAAACAAATAACGACGACAAAACCGACAGGAAAATCGAACAGCAGCGTGAACGGCTTGACGGCATCATTCAATCGCAACGACGTCGCCTTGGCGGCCTCGGATTCCAAGGTGACGACATCCTCGGGACGTTCGACCATCCACTGGCGGACGACATCCTCGACCTTCTCGAAGGACTGCTCAACGAACTGTACGCGAACATCGCCAAGCACGCCGCCCCGCACGAATGGTACGCCGTCACGATCTCCTTCGACCGGCGGCACGTCATCATTTCGGCAAGCGACGTACTAAAGGACGAAGCGGTACGGCTCGGACTCGGCAGCGGCCTCAAGAGATACCGAACCGTTATCGAATCCATGTCCGGGACGTTCGACATCACCGATGATTCCGACAACTGGAACGCGAACATCACCATTCCATTGTCTGTAACACGCCGGTAAAGGGAATGACGGCCTCCAGCTGCCAGTGGGCTTGTTCGGTGTCCGGCTGGCTTGCGCTGGTGTGTGTTCTTCGAGCGAGTCGATGACCTCGTGCGTGTGGCCCATGGCCCGGCTGGCGGCGTCGCGCAATTCGTCGAGCTGTTGCTGGTATTCGTGTTCGTCGGCGGGCATGCCGTCGGTCCCGGCGTGACCATTCGGTCCCGGCGTGACCATCGGGACATCCAGCATGAGGATTACGCCCGTGACAAGCGCCGGCCACAGGAACCGGTCCGGGCGGAACATGCCGCCGACCAGGCCGGCAAGCACAGCCAGAGCCAACATGATATCGCGCACGGTCGCGGTGCCGGGGACCCGTGCCGCCATCGAGAACACGTACTCCGCGAGCACCGCCACGGACAATACGGCGCAGGACGCCGCGATCACCGGATGCCCGGCATGCCGCAGGCCAAGCCGGTCGGAAAGCCGGGGCAGAGCAGATCGTATCTGGCGCATGCGTCCAGCACCTCCTTGCGGCTGGCGACTCCCAGCTTGTCGGCCACGCGGTGCACGTACGTGAACACGCTGCCCGTCCCGCCGCTCCTGCGACGGATGCGCCGGCACACGTCAGCGCCCGTGATTTTTTCCCCCCCAACGCCATATCCAACACCAGCGCATCCGGCCTGGTATGCGGGTTATGGCAATGCTCGATCGCCACCGCGGGCGAACCCGTGCCCCACATGACATGGAAGTCCTTGGAAACGGCCGAGATCATCGCGCACATCGCATCCAGGGCGAACGGATCATTGTCCAATACGGGCGATACGGATCGACCGCGCCGCAGCCCCGGTCATGTTATCATGTCCCATGCCGCTCATCGTGGCCACGGTCGCAGCCGGACGAAACCTGCTGTCATGCGATTACTTGACACGATGTTGCGCTTGCGGGCGCGAACGGATTGAATTGGACTAACGGGTTTTATGTAGGGATGCCGAGGAGGACAACCATGGATCAGGGGAGGGCTCGACTGGAACGAATTCGGTGATGGAGGGCTTTGCGAAATCCCCGGTCAATCGATTTGCTGACTGGTTGGGATGGGGATTCGTCTTCCTCGGAGCGGGTATAGGAGCGTTTCTGGGTGTCGTCGCGTACGTTCAACACTGGATTAGCTGACGGCTTCGAATAGTTCTCCGACCGCTTCTCGGATTTGCCGGGTGGCATGAGGTTTTCGACCGCTCACGTAGTGGCGGCGACCTCACGCTAATCAGTAATACACACTTTGATCTAGCAGACCCTACGGCTAAGGCTAGGAGGCCGACGATGGGAAACCGCGTATGGAAAGGTGAACCTTCCGCCGGTGGCCGGGCCGGAACGATCATCGCTTTGGGCATCGCGGCGTTGGTAGTGGCGGTAGTATGGTTCGGATGGACTCGATACTAGGGCTATAGTCCGGTTTCGAATCTGTCGCAGACGTTCTCGATCTCATTTTCCGAGGATGCGCGGGCAATCGTCAGCAAGGACGAGGAAAGCTTTCATGGGGACGGATACCGGTACGTGAAGGTCGCCGCTGACCCAGAACAAGTCGACGGCACCATTCTGGACGGCAGGGATTACTCCAGTGGCCAACTGCCCCAGGAGAACATCCGCATAATCAAGGAAGCGGATGCGACCCTGCGATTGAACCTGGGAACACAGCTCGATGCGCTCTACGACCGGCCTCATAAGGAGATAGCCAACGAGGGCGGCACGCTGATCATCATCCATGATGCCGATTCCTCGGAATGGCATTTCTTCGAATGCCTCGTCTGAAAGCTGAGCACTCCCGAAACATATGCGATTGTCCTGAAGAAGAGCCCAGACCAACCAAGCCCCGATTATCCAGATAAAAAGAAACCCCCAGTGCATCACGGCTGAGTCGAAGACCGTCCGGAGAGGCCCTTTGGGGGAATTCTTGATATATCATAATGAGCCATGAGCCGACAGTCAAATTCAACAACTGATTTCCTCTCACAGACTCCAAGGAAAGGAAGTCCGCGGGAGAAGGCGCTGCGCGCATGCATTACCGATGAACGGCTTGCCACCTACAATTATGAGGCTCAAAGACGTTCATGCCCAGCGCTAGAGCTGTACCTGTGGGATCACGACATGGCCAGCGCCTGTATGGGCGACATCGCCATCCTCGAGGTCGCTCTGCGCAACCGCATGGACCGGCAACTCTCCCTCCTCGCTCTGGAGCAGAATGGCACTGAAGACTGGTATATGGCAGGGCTACAATTCGATGACCGAACCCAGTACCAAATTCGTGAAGCGTGGAACCATCTCACCCCGCACCAGCGAAAAAATCATACGCATGGCCATCTCATAGCGTCATTGACATTCGGATTTTGGCGCAATCTCTTGGAAGACGGCGGAACAATCCACACGAAGTGGCCAGACCAGCGCCGTGCAGATTATGAGAACGATTTATGGCGCAAAGGACTCGATAAGACATTCTCCAATGGGCGCCAGTATGCCCGTGCAGTGGAAGAACGCTGGACGAGAAAGTACGCGCTGGATATCGTAAAAACAGTGCATGCCCTGCGTAATCGGGTCGCTCACCATGAGCCGCTTGTCAACGGCATACCTCTGCCGGGTGAGAATCGACGGATTGCACTGGAGAATGCGACGCAGGCGTGCTTCGCTCTGGCGATGATCCTGGACCGAGACCTACACGCATGGTTGATGGATAACAGCAAGATGAAACTTGTGCTCGAACACGAGCTGAAGCCTAATGAATAGGTAGTGAGTATCGTTCTCGCCAATCATCTCTTCAGTGGGAATGGCAATGAGCTGCAGCGACACCAACAGATTCCTTAGGATCCGACACCGGCACGTCCGGCCTGGTATGCGGGTTATGGCAATGCTCGATCGCCACCGCGGGCGAACCCGTGCCCCACATGACATGGAAGTCCTTGGAAACGGCCGAGATCATCGCGCACATCGCATCCAGGGCGAACGGATCATTGTCCAATACGGGCGATACGGATCGACCGCGCCGCAGCCCCGGTCATGTTATCATGTCCCATGCCGCTCATCGTGGCCACGGTCGCAGCCGGACGAAACCTGCTGTCATGCGATTACTTGACACGATGTTGCGCTTTTGGCCATGCGCAGGTTGAATGGGATTGCGCCACGAAAGGATATGCCATGAACGATCTGCTGATTATCGACATGCTGCCCACGTACGGGCTGCTGTTCTACCTGCTGATCTCGGTATTCGTCTTCGTGGGATGCCGTGGTCTGCGCCGGAGGACCTCGGATCGTGGCCTGCTGCGTTTTGCCGTAGGCGCGTTCTTGGTTGTTTCCGCGCTCGGCGCCGTGTTCGCTGCGCTGGTGTATATCATGGCAGTACCTTTGGCGCAGCCGGATATGGTCGACTTCTACCGCACGTACCGGCCGGGAGCTCTGATCTTCCTGCTGGGACTGTTCATCATATTCGGCGTCGCTGCCGTGTATCGGGGAAAGTAACCTATGGTGTGTTTACGCTAGTTGGTTTTGCTGGTGTTTTTGAGTTGGATGGCGATGAGGATGAGCTGGAGGTTGGCGAGGAAGGTCTCGTCGAGCCTGTCGTAGCGGGTGGCGGCCTTGCGGTGGTGCTTCATGCGGTTGAAGACGCGTTCGACCATGTTCCGTCCCTTGTGCGCCTGCCTGTCGTAGTCCCATGGGGCCGTGCGGTTCCTCTTGGGCGGCACGACCGGCGTCAGGCCGAACGACTCGGCCAGCAGGCGGGTGGAATCCCCCTCGTACGCGCGGTCCATGAGCAGGTGCGCGCCCATGAACGCGCCGGGCGCGGCCATGGAGCGGCTCCCGTGGCGTGCTGGTGGACCTTCACGCTCGTGGAGTCCATGGCGAGCACCCGAACCTCGACGGCGATGATCCGCTCCTCCTGCAATGCCGTGAACAGGCGTTCCATCGCGCCGTTCCCGGACCAGCGGTCGACCCTCATGAACCGGTCAAGCGTGATGCCATACCCCTGCGTACACATACGCCAATCATCACACAAAACCTAAGACTAAGAGACTTTCTGGTAAGCGAAAACATTTGCCTTTTATCCATGAGGGAACTATTGCAATAATACTACCGTTGATAGCTTGGATTGAATGGAAACTACAGGATAGGTTGCAGTTTGTAAGTTCATCTGGTAGCTTCCGTGTGCAGCAGACGAAGGGGTACGTTCCTTGATGCATGAGACATGTGCAAAGCTGACGTATAAAAGTTGTTGCGTAGCAGCCAGACGGCAAAATGAAGGTAACTGTTGCGTTTTTGCAGTTAGCGTGCCTTTCGTCGTCAGATGTATTTAGACATTCAACCCTCGTATGAGTTATGAGAGACCTTTCGGATTGATGAGAACCTTGCACGTCATATTTCAGATACGGTAAATTATCCCCCTGTCGCAAGAGCAAAAGTACATCTTTCAGATTTTTGCAGAATCTGTAGGTTATTCCCGTTGAATCATCAATTACGGTGTTCGGTACGCTGCGTTGTACAAGGTACATGAGTTCGTTGTTCCAAATGCTTGAAGAATAGGCATTTTTGAAAAATGATAACTTTCGAGCATCAACGTCACTTGTGAAGAACTTCTCCGGGTCCTTTACTGAATCAATTTTTGTGTTTCCGCTAAGTCTATATAACTTGAATGCGCGCTGATAGTCTTGATCCAGTAAAGCCTTCCCTAAAAGATGCGTGACTTGAGGGTATCCGGGAATGCCAAAACGTTGATAGTCATAATAATTCAGGAATGCATAGTCTCTTTTATGAATTTCTGAAAAGGCCTCTGCATCGGCACCACTTAAATTTCGTAATGTGACAGTGAATGCGTTCCCGAGCAATTTTCCTATTTCCTGTGAATTTGATTGTCCAATATAAGTTAGTTCAATATATGCTGAACTGGCATACATCGTTGCATTGAATCGCTCTAAAGCTTCATCAGGAATATGGACTTTGATGGACACCTCTTGGGTGGTAATTCCCTCTTCGTCTTTTAGACCGCAATAGGTTATCTGCGAAGAAGAGAGTGCGAAGAAACTTGACATGCGCTCGATTGCTTCAAATGTGCTATATCCTTTTTTGCTAGACGATATCTTGAATGAGTGTATACTCCGTCGGAAGTCGGAATTGAGATTTCATGTACTATGAAATCTTCAGGAATTTCTTTGATTTTGACATTACTCATCGGTGGTTCTTTCTTTGTTGAGATGAGCGTAGGCTCCGATACCAATCATGGTCAGTATCAGGATTTCGACGCCTGACCATAGGACGGCGTTCCTCGGGCCGAAGGTGTTCGACAGGGTGCCTCCGTATATGAAACCGAGCGAATTGACCCCGATCAGAACCGCCTTGTATATGCTCGTCACCCTCCCGAGGTAACGGGTTTCGACCAGATTCTGCCGGTTCGTGATAATGATGATGTTCAGCACGGACTGGCACAGGTCCACCACGAACAGCGTCGCCGCCACCGCGAAGATGTTGCCGAACGCCACAAACAGGAGACGGAAGCACATCTGGACGAGGAAGTTCGCGATCAGGACCGTTTCGAACTTGAAGCTTCTGTTCAGCAGGTTGACGATGAAGGTCCCCGCCAACGCGCCCATGGCCGTAACCGACATGACCAAGCCGACCTGGCCCGACGTGAATCTCAGACTCTTGCGCATGATGACGAGGCTGTCGTTCTGGAAATTCCCGGTCAGCACGTTGAACAACGCGGCCAGCACAAGCGGGTAGAGAACCACACGCCTGGTCTTCAGATAGGAAAGCCCCTGCCGGGTGTCGCCGATGACCGTTCGCACCGCGGCCGGCACGGGGCCCCTCAACCCGCCGGCGCCCTTCGAGGAACCGACCCTCATCAGGAGAATGGCACCCGCACTGAGAAGAAAACACGCGGCGCAGATCAGGGCCAGCAGCCCCATCGGCACCACGGAGTAGAGCGCCCCGCCGGCAAGCGGGATGAGCAGCCCGGCCGTGTACTGGATGCCGTACACGATGCTGTTCATCTTCGAATAATCCGATTTCGACACGAAATACGAGATGAACGTCATCTCGGAAACGGAGCTGAACACATTGGTGCACCCTATGACCAAGGTGACGAGATAGATGGCTATCAGCGTCATGGTCGCGTTGCTCCGAGCCGAAAGAACCGCCGCGAGCAACGCGTATCCTCCGAATCTGATGGCATCGGAACGGATGAGCACCTTCCTGACGTCGCACCTGTCCACAATAGCGCCGAAAGGCAGACCCAGCAGCAAGAACGGCAGCGTCTCGAACGAAGAGATGATCGAAAGATGAATACCGGAACCGGTAAGGTCGAGCACGATAAGCGGCAACACGAAAGTCATCAACGAACTGCCGAGATTATCGCTTACAACGGAAAGCAGATAAACCCAGTTATTCCCCCTCCTTGATAAATTTTCCATGTGAATACGCGACCCCATCCCTACCAAACCTTATAAGAGTGTACATCGGGAGACAGACTGTCCGTGTGCATTCTGATGTTCTCACCACACTCTCCGAATTGCTCATATGTAAGAGTGCCATGAGTTTTATCATACAATCGGAAATAGTAAAATTCATACCCTGTAGTGGCTATCGAGAATGCTGTATTCCCTGCTTCATTAGTCACAGAATAATGCTGAATGAACTTTTCGCTGCCCACTTGGATGGAATAGATTCCGCAGATGGGACATGTCCTCATGCATAGTTGGTAAGAATGCGTTTTTGAAAAATCAAAGAAATCTATTTTTTGAACAGCAACTGCCGCACCGTTCTGTAGGAATTTTGACTGGATACCCTATGTTATTGCTGCGTACGAATGCCTCAAACTGGTCAAATAGGTATCCATTGCTTGAAAGCAAACGTATTTGCTTTCCTACAATTTCTTTCATTTTAGTCAATAGTGAAAAAAGTTCGTAGTGCTCATCCTTGCTAATTATTTTGAATCGATTTGCTTGGATGACCATGATATTGATGTTCTGAAGCCTCTGCCTAAACAGATCAGCGATTCTTTGAAGAAGAGTTGCTATCTCGTCATTCAAGTATTGATTCAAAATAAGGTATGAAGAAAAATCTTCAAAAAAGCGGATAAATGAGCATATCCGGCGCTGCTCATCCTTCAACGATTTTACCGAGCGCGTTTCATATTCCAGTTTCTTATTGGAAAAATAATGTAAACACACCCTAGTGCGACTGATGGGATATTTCGGCATTGTATGCACACAGCGAACACGAAAAGGGACCGTCGGATTGCTCCGATGGTCCCTTTTGCGTCAGTTATGAACCACGTCCGATCACGGACCCGTTTCGACCGACGAAGGTCAGGCGAGAATCACTTCTTGTCGCCTTCGTGCTTAACCTGCGCCTTACGCGCCGACTCCTCGGCGGAGGCGATGATGTCGTCGGCCGACAGCGGCTTGACGCGGCACCACACCTCGAAGAGGATTCCGATGACCAGCATGATGATGCCGGTCCACAGGTTGATCGCAATGCCGTTGGTGTCGGCACCGTTCATGTTCGGTGCCACGATGCCAACGATCGTCACGATCACACCGTAGATGACGAACAGGATCGCGATCAGACGACGCAGGTCGTTGGTGCGGGCCGCCTTAACGGCCTGATCCTTTTCGGCCTGGGTCAGCAGGCTCTTGGTTTCTTGCGTTTCATCAGTCATTTCATACACTCCTTAAATCTTTCCACCTGCGGTTTAGAAGAACGGGATGTAGAACACGAGACCGAGGGTGAAGATCACGGAGCCGAGAATGAGCGGCTTCTTGTACCACGGAACCTTCACTGTAGAGACATCCTTTCCGGCTTCCTTGGCGGCGCGCTTGGCGTCCTCAAGTTCCTCGGCGGAGGCCTCCTTGAAGTACTTGATGCCGTTGGTGCCGAAGGTCAGGCCCTCGAGCTCCTCATCGGTCTTGGACTTGGTGAACGGCGTAAGCACAGCCGCCGCGATCCAGGTCGCGAGGCAGGAGATGATGGCGCCGTACCAAGTCTCGGCGGTGGCGGAACCGAAAATCGGGTTGCCGGCCGCGACGGACTGCAAGTACAGGATGTAGGTGACGAGCGGGGCGAGAATGCCGCACACGTAGCCGACGGTGCCGGCGACGTTGGAGACGCGCTTCCACACCAAGCCGAGGATGAACACGGCGAACAGCGGGGCGTTGAAGAAGCTGAACAGCGTTTGCAGGTATGTCATGATGTTGCCGAACTGCGAGGCGATCCAAGCGGTGAACACGGAGATGAACACGCCGATGACGGTGATCCAGCGGCCCATGTTCAGGTAGTACTTGTCGTCCTTGCCGGGCTTGACGTAGTCCTGCCACAGATCGTAGGTGAACACGGTGTTGAACGAGGAGACGTTCGCGGCCATGCCGGCCATGAAGGAGGCCATCATACCGGTGATTGCCACGCCGAGCACGCCGTTCGGCAGGTACATCTTGAACAGGTACGGAATGGCTTCGTTGTACTGCAGCACCGGGTGGTCGCCAGCGAACAGGTTGCCCACGGTAGCGGCGGCGATCAGGCCAGGGATGATGATGATAATCCAGATGAGCATCTTCGGGATGGCGCCCAGGATAGGCGTCATACGGGCTGCGGTCATGCTCTTCGCGGCGAAGGCGCGCTGCACCTCGGTGAAGTTCGTGGTCCAGTAGCCGAAGCCGAGCACGAAGCCGAGGCCCATAAGGATGGAGAACCAGTCGCCACCGACCGGGTTGGTCACGTTGCCGAGGCCGGTGCCGGCCCAAGCGTGGATGGAACCGCTCCAGTCCTGCATGCTGTCGAGCTTGGCGGTCAGGCCGGACCAGCCGCCCACGTGGGACAGACCGATGACAGTGACCGGGATGAGGGCCGCGACGATGACGAAGAACTGCATGACCTCGTTGTAGATTGCGGAGGTCAGACCACCCAGCGTGATGTAGGCGAGCACGAACACGGCGGACACGATGATGGCGGTCCATTGGGTCCAACCCAGCATGGCCTGAAGAATCAGGGCCATGGCGTACAGGTTGATGCCGGCCTGCAGAATCGTGGAGACGGCGAAGCACAGCGATACGATGATGTGCGCGCCCTTGCCGAAGCGCTGGTACATGAACTCAGGCACCGAGCGCACGCCGGAGCCGTAGTAGAACGGCATCATGAAGATGCCGAGGAACACCATGCCCGGCACGGCGCCGATCAGGTAGTAGTGGATGGTCGGCATACCGATCTGGGCACCGTTAGCGGCCATACCCAGAATCTCGGTGGCGCCTAGGTTGGCGGCACAGAATGCCAAGCCTGCAATCCACGCCGGCATGGAACGGCCGGCGAGCAGGAAGTCTTCACTGGACTTCTGCTGCTTGTGGATGGAGTAACCAATCCACACGATCATGGCGAAATAGATGATGAGGATCAGCCAATCCACCCAACTCAGCGACAGGCGAATCGCGGATTCTCCAGCAGCAAGATCAATCATGCCGCTCCCTCTTTCTTCCTTGAATATATTTTGCGTGGGTGTAAGCAATCAGACAGCAAATGTCACTGATTGCGTTGCCAAGTGCACAAATTAGTCCCAAATACAAAAAATTTCAAGGAGGCGATACACGGCTTTGCCGGATGCTTCTGAAACGATTTGCCTCAATCGCGCATATCTTGCTTGCATTTCGTGAGACCGGCACAGTGTCATTTGAACATTGAGCCTCTCCCGCTGAAGCGTATTCACCATTTTGGAAAGCGATTACAACCTCACAAAAACCGTCAAAAACACACAAACCGAGTATGGCCGTCGATACGTATCAAATGAACATCGAACAGAATAGTTAGGGTGTGTTTACATTATTTAGGTTTTGTGTGATGATTGGCGTATGTGTACGCCGGGGTATGGCATCACGCTTGACCGGTTCATGAGGGTCGCGCACCTGTTGCCGCGCCAGAGGGGCAACGTGGCGGTCGACAACTACAGGTTCGTCAACGCCCTGCTGTGGATGTGCAGGACGGGGCTCCGTGGAGGGACCTGCCGGAGTGCTACGGCAAGTGGATCACCGTCTGCCGGCGGTTCAACCGCTGGTCCGGGAACGGCGCGATGGAGCGCCTGTTCACGGCATTGCAGGAGGAGCGGATCATCGCCGTCGAGGTTTGGGTGCTCGCCATGGACTCCACGAGCGTGAAGGTCCACCAGCACGCGGTCGTGCCGCCCAAGAGGAACCGCACGGCCCCATGGGACTACGACAGGGAGGCGCACAAGGGACGGAACATGGTCGAACGCGTCTTCAACCGCATGAAGCACCACCGCAAGGCCGCCACCCGCTACGACAGGCTCGACGAGACCTTCCTCGCCAACCTCCAGCTCATCCTCATCGCCATCCAACTCAAAAACACCAGCAAAACCAACTAGCGCAAACACACCCTAGATAAGGCTTGCGGCCGTTGGCCGAGCAGTAGTAGTGTGGTCTGCTGTGTCAACAGGAGGAGTGTGACCAATGCGGCTGATCGAGACATGGCTGGCGGACCAGGAACGCGCGTTTGACTTGTTCGCGAAATTCCCGGCGGAGGAGATGGGATTCGAGAACCCAGCGGCCGGCATGAATCGTGAACGGTTCGCCGCATATGTGCGAGGGTTGCGTGATGAGTCGCTTGGCGTCGGCCTGCCGGACGGCTGGGTGCCAGCCACCAAATACATTCTCGTCAACGATGAGGGCGACTATGTGGGCATCTTCAACCTGCGTCACCGGCTCACCGACTTCCTGCGCAACGGTCCGGGCCACATCGGCTACGGTGTCGCCCGCGAATACCGCGGCCACGGCTACGCGACCGCCGGGCTCAAGCTCACGCTTGCCAAGGCCCGCGAGCTCGGCATCAAAGAGGCTTACCTGAGTGTCCACAAAACCAATCCGGCAAGTCTTGCGGTGCAGCAGCATTGCGGCGCACGTATCGACCATGAGGACAAGACGGAATACTACACACGCATCGCCACCTGCACGGAGAGCGATGGCCTCTATGCGCGAGGCGATTGACGGCGCCTCTCGCGTATAAATGGCCGATTATCAATCGGTTTTAATCGATTTCGCCTCGGTCGATAAAGTCGCCGTCGAGGAACCAATAATCGTGTGGATTCCCGCGTAGCGCCGTGAGCGGCGTCAGTTCCACGCCCTGCGCCGCGGCTTTGCTCAGCAGATAGGCGCGGATAATCCACGGATACTCCAGCGCGCCCGACTTGAGGGTGATGATTTGCTCCACTCTGCTGCCGCTGATGCCAAAATCCTTGCCGATCCGTTCGGCGGTCAGACCCAGCCGGCTCATGTTCTCCTGAAATTCGCGGATAGTCGCCGCGCGCTGCTCACTGGAATACGCCGTCAGAGTAGTTGATCATTTCGAGTTCCGGGCCCATGTCTTCGGTTTGAGTCAGGCCGGTCTCATGGAAGCCGATGTGACGGTAGAAACTTTGGGCGTTGGTGTTGAATCCGGCGACCCACAAGGCGAGCCGATCGTTGCCGATGGCGCGTTGGCCCGCCTCAACCAAAGCACGGCCAACGCCATGACGATGGCAAGATTCCAACACATATAGCGAAGCCAGTTCCGCAGCCTCGGACCGTTTGATTGGCGAGCGCGGCGTTTGCAGAAGCTCAGCAAAACCAATCACGTGGTTGTTCTCCAAAGCGACCAATACGACCTGATTGGGTTCTTTGGCGTGGCTGCGCGTCAGTTTGAGCGCGAATTCGGGAGTGATCGCATCCACGATTTCCTGCGGAATATGCCCCTGATTGAGTTCGCGCCACGTGTACGACTGAACTTGGGCCTTTTCCTCAAACCATTGCGGCTCAATCGGAACAATACGAATCGTCATACCGTTCATAGTAGAACACTTTGTTCGGGGAATGTCAATATGCTGTCATGCGATCACATGACAGCATATTGATTATCGAGGAAGAGATAATCGACCATTAGGGGGAATCAGCGGCACTGAAGACCCACATCACACGCTTGCCATCGACCCGCAGCTCATCATCGAGCACAACGCCATCGCCGGCTACTTCAATGGCGAAGATTTCGTCAAGCCACTGTGACGGAAGATTGGGGCTGCCGTTCAACCGCAAATTTTCTGTAAGCAGCTCTACAACCCGCAAAACTCTAATACTGTTGCATTGGCGCCTTAATCATCCATAGTTAAGGCACCACGCAACATACGATTCGCTTACCCACGCAGCCATCCGACGATGGTTGGGATAGATTGTTCGGCGAAGCGGTCTATGGCGTCGGCGGTGACGTAGGCGTGGGCGGTGAGGCGCAGGTACAGTTCGCCGCCAACCTCGCTGGCCGCCTCGGATACCCGACGCTCCGCGTAATCGGCAAGATCGGACATGTACCGGCGCACGACATCCCAGCCCCACAGGCGCTCGATCTCGCGCAGGGACTCGGGCGCGGCGATCGGACCGCATAAATCCTGGGTGCCTTGCTCGTCGAATCGCTCCGGGAACGGGTCGGCGAAACCCCACGAGTCGATCAGTGGCCACAAATCCTGACCATCCTGACCGCCTTCGGGCGGAATCACCAGCAATGCCGTGCCACGCGGCGCACACGGGAACTTATGAAAATTGCCGACCCACCAATCGGGCTGCAGTCCGCCGACCGGATCGGCCAGTTGGACGGGAGCGTGCGCGCCATCAACCAAAATGCGGATGCCGCGGCGATGGGCTTCGGCGGCGATGCGCTGGGCCGGAAACAGCATAGCGGTGGCGGAAGTGATCTGGTCCAACACGATGAACGACGTACGCTCGCTCATCTGCGCGGTCACGGCGTCGACCACGCCATCCTCGTCGGCGTCAATGGTAACTGGCGCATCTCCCTCATCCATGCGAATGATACGAATCGTCTTTCATCCCAATGATTTCGCTCTCATGGCTGATACCCGCGTGCCGTCATGTTCCGTACCTTGGAATCAGAAGTCGAGAGTCAAGGTCCGAGACCGAACGGAGCGGGCCGAAGCAGGGAGCATTGAAGATGGGATTTCTCAAGAACTTTTCCGAACCGTTTGCGTTCGCGCTGGCATTGTGGCCGTTTGTGTCCATGCTGCTGACGGTGCCGGTGCTGGCGTTGCTGTATCATCGCGACAATCGCATCCGACTGTCGTCGGCCATAGTGGCGTATGGCACGGTGCTGTACCTGCTCGGCCTGCTGTGCTTCACACTGTATCCGATGCCGGCCGATGCGGCAGCCTATTGCGCCGCGCACCATCTGACGCCACAGCTCAATCCATTGCAGTTCATCGGTGACATCCGTACCGATGGTCTCACCGCCGTACTGCAAATCGCGTTTAATATCGTGTTCTTCCTGCCGTTGGGCTTCATCATGGGCCGTATCTGGCGTTGGCCGCTGCCGGTTACCGCAGTACTGTCATTCGCCACGTCGCTGTTTCTGGAGACGATGCAGCTGACCGGCCTCATGGGCGTGTTCCCGTGCGCCTACCGTCTGTTCGACGTGGACGATCTCCTGTGGAACACGACCGGCGCGCTGATCGGGTTCGCGCTGGCCATGTTCTCGCTGCGCCTGATTCCGGCGCGGGTCGCCGATACGACGCCGACCACCACACCCGGCTTCATGAGGCGGCTGATCACGTTCATCATCGACATGACGCTGATCGGGTTCGCCGTGATGCCGACGCATCTGTTCGTCATGATCGTCCAATCGAACCTGCCCTCGGGCTCCAACGGCTCATGGCAGTCGATGGAACCGTTTGACTGGACCGGTTCGATCCTCTTCCTAGCGGCGCTCATCCTCTTCGAGGGCGTGGTGCCATGGTTGCGCGGCGGCTGCACGTTCGGCGGCAGCTTCACGCACATGACGATAGAGACCCGGCCGCGCGAAGGGTGGCTTCGCGTGGCGTTCTATGTGGCGCGCATGGCGACGCTGATCGCCGTGGTGTGGTGGCATAGTGGCGGATTCAATCTGCTGGTGTTCATCGGCCTCGGCATCTTCTGGCTGGTCAAGCGTCAGATGCCGTACGACCTGATATAAACCGGCGCTCCGCTGCTTGGCGTTACAGGAAAACCTCCGACCACTGGTCGGGATTCGGAATGCTGCGCAGCGGGCCGGCCAACGATACGGCCAATCCCGCTACGGAACAGACCACGGCTACGGCCATCACCGCCGTGAAACCGAGATCTGGCTGTTGCAACAGCCAGCCGACCATCGCCGGGCATGCTGCGCCCAGTATGCCGACCGTGGTTTCAAATACGGCAGAAGCCCGCCCCTGCATGTTGTCGGGTGTCTTGCCGTAGAGAAAGCCCAGCAGACCAGCGTTCAACGCGGGGAACGGCAGGCCGGCCAGAATCTGGCAGATCAGAATGGCCGCGTAGCTGTGCAGGAATAGCAGTGGCATCTGGCTGACCGCGAATAACGCAAGTGCGCCCGCAATCAGTTTCCCTGTGGGAATGATGTCGACCAGCTTGTTGGCTAGCAGCGAGCCGACCAACGTGCTCACGCCCATTGCCGTGCCGAGCAGTCCGATCATGACCGCGCTGGTGCCACGGGAGGCCAACATGATCTGCGCGCCGGTGATACTGGCTACGCAGGCGATGTTCACAATTGCACCGAGTATGATCGCGGAGAGGAAATTCCTTTTGGTCAGGGCCCATCGCCAGCCTTCGACCAAGTGCGTGGGAAATGGCACAACAGAAGTGCCGTGGGCCCAAACGGCGACCACGGCTTAGCACGACGAGTCAACGCGCATTAGCTGTCTGCGAACGACACCAACACCTTGTACATAACAATGCCCCTTTGCAAAAAACAAACTCCAATTATTGTACCAGTTCGAGCATAGAACCAGGCGCGTCACTGGGCACAACATAATCGGCCATCAATGGTTTCTCGGCTTCGAGGGGCTGATTTCGTCCGGTGGGGACATCTACTTGGCTTTCGAGGGGCTGCTCAAACGCCAAACCGCGAGTATAAACGGCTTTGTGGCAACGACATGACGCCATTTCGGAGCCTTGCCTGCTTGGGCATCAGCCCCTTGAAACGCAAGTAGACCTCCGGCGAACGCCGAATCAGCCCCTCGAAACCGAGTTAGGTATTCTTTTCGCGTTTGCGTTGGCGTTCGAGGGCGTAATAGGCCGCGTAGCAGCAGACGACGAACGGAATCATGCAATACAGGGTCGAACGTTGCGTCTCATCGAGCACCACGAGCAGCAGCGCGCCGATGCACATCACGATGGCCAGCCACGGCAACACCGGAAAGCCGGGAGCGCGATAGCCGAGTTCGTCGGCACTATGACCATCCCGCGTCCATTCACGCCTAAACTGGATATGGCACACGCACACGGAGAACCACACCACCAGCGTCGCCAAGCCGGATACGGCGACCAACACCAGATACACGGTCGAAGCGGCGATCACGGAAGACAGCAACGCCAGCAGTGAGCCCGCCATGCTGAACAGCACGGCCCACACCGGCACACCACGGAAATTCGTCTTAGCAAAACGTTCGGGAATCAGCCGCTCCTTGGCCAGCGACCACACCATGCGCGAACACACGTACAGGCCGGAGTTCGCGGCGGAAAGCACAGCCGTGAGCACCACGAAGTTCATGATGTCGCCGGCGAACGGCATACCGATTGACTGGAACACCAGCACGAACGGGCTCGTATCCACGCCGGCCTGATGCCAGGGGATCAAGGCCGCCATCACCAGAATCGAGCCGATGAAGAAAATTACCAGGCGCAGCACCGTGGTGTGCACGGCCTTGGGGATCGCACGCGAGGGATCCTTGGTTTCGCCGGCCGCCACGCCCACCACTTCGGTGCCGGAGAACGCGAACACCACGGTCAGCAAAGTCGAGAAAATCGGCGCGATGCCGCTCGGGAACCAGCCGCCGGCCACGAAGTTGGTGAACAATGGCGCGGAATCATGGCCGGCAATCGGTATGGCGCCGAAGATCGCCAGCAGGCCGATCACAATGAACGCGACGATGGCGAACACCTTGATCGACGCGAACCAGAATTCCGCCTCGCCGTACAGCCGCACAGACATGATATTGAGCGCGAACACCACCACAATGAACACGGCCGACCACACCCAGGACGGCGAATGCGGGAACCATCGCTGCATCAACAACCCTGCCGCCGTGAACTCCGAGGCGAGCGCCACCGCCCAGTTCAGCCAATACAGGATGGCGATGGTGAATGCGGTGCCGGGGCCGATGAAACGCTTCGCATACATGTGGAAACTGCCGGCGTACGGCATGGCCACGGACAGCTCGCCCAGCGAGACCATCACACAGTATACGAGCAGAGAGCCGGCCGCGTAAGCGAGGATCGCGCCCAACGGCCCCGCCTGATGAATCGTGTAGCCGGAGCTGACGAACAGACCGGTGCCGATCACGCCGCCCAGGGAGATCATCGTCAGGTGGCGCGACTCCATCTTTCGTTCAAGGCCGGTATCGTCCTTGGGTGTGCCGGCTGCCGCCATGCTCGGGTCTCCTTTGGTCGGGTGAACAGTTGTGTCTCGTGTCGGTTGTGCGGGCGGCGCGCGATGCCGCCTACCATATGATAGCGGTAACACGAACAGCGAGCGGAACATGAGGAGTTTGGAATGACGGAACTGTATATCGGATCGCATCTGTCGACGGCCGGCGGATGGAATGCACTGCTGGAACGCTCCCATGAGGAGGGCGGAACCGCGTTCGCGTTCTTCCCGCGCTCCCCGTACGGCAAGCGTTCGAAGGCGCTCGACCCGGCCGACGCGGCAACGTTCGGCGCACGTCTGAAGGCTGAGGACTATGGGCCGTTGGTCGTCCACGCGCCGTACGTCTACAATCTGGCCGGCAAGGATGAGGCCAAGCGCGCATTCGCGATCGAGGCGTTGGCCGAGGACATCGAGCTGCTGACCGCCATCCGCGAGGCCGGCCAGGAGGTGTATATCAATATTCATCCCGGCGCACATGTGGGCCAAGGCACCGAGACCGGCTGCCGGCTGATCAGCGAGGGACTGAATCAGGTGTTCGAGCGTACGACCGGCGTCATGGTGCTTCTGGAGACCATGGCCGGCAAAGGCACGGAATGCGGGCGCAACTTCGAGGAGCTCGCCACGATCATGAACGGCGTGGAGAACAAGGCGAACGTCGGCGTCACGTTCGACACCTGCCATGTGTTGGATGCCGGCTACGATTTGGTGAACGACTACGATGGCGTGATGCATCAGTTGGATGAGGCGATCGGATTGGCCAAGGTCAAGGCGATTCACGTGAACGATTCGCAGTTTGGCCTCGACTCGCATAAGGATCGTCACGCCAACATCGGGGAGGGCCAGCTCGGCATCCCGTTTTTCACGCGACTGGTCAACGACCCGATCATGGCCAAGCTCCCGATGATCCTCGAAACCAAGGAGCAGACGCCCGCCACACATCGCGACGAAATCGAGTTGTTGCGCGGATTGGTGCAAAAGTAGTCGTAGTCGACCAATGTCGAGCAGAAGAGACCTGTTTTTGACTGAGGGCCATACGAGGTTAGCTATCAGTGGGGCGTTGATTGATCCGTCTTCATATACAGCTGCATAGCCGGTTCCAGCTGCAAGAGCTCAAAACAGACGCATGGGTTCGGTGGAATCCAATGGCTGAATAAGACGTTTGCCATCGCTGTTCAGTGGCGCGACTTCGTGAAATTGCAGACGCCGAGAAAGCATGGTACCCGCTTCCCGCATGGAATCTAACAGTGCGGCTCCGTCAACGGAGCGGTCCAGCCATGAGGCAACCATATTCCGAGGCGCCAGCAGGGGCATGCGATCATGTACCTTGACGAACTCGTCCGCGGCAGGGCAGGTGATGATGGTTGCGGTCAGCTGCCATGGCGATGCGGGAGACGGCCTCCACCATGAGTACAGGCCGGCCAAAGACAATAGTTCATCATGTGGTGCGTGAAAATAGAACGGCCTGCGACCTTTCCATTCGTAGTAGCCGGAAGCGGGGATGATGGCTCGCATGGATTTTGTGGATTCGGCGAACGCCGGCTTGACATGCGCAGACTCCACACGCGCATTATATGTGGGGTAGCTCAGCACTTTGCTGGCGCTCCATCGCGGCACCAGCGACCAATAGGCACCGGTCAGATGACGGCGGCCATCCTTGCCCTGTGCCACCACGCCAATGTTCTGCGTGGGTGCGATGTTGTAGGAAGGCTGTGGCAGAGTGTCAACGCGCACGTCATCCTCGTCTACCGCGAACTGTGAGGCCACGGCATCCCAATCCAAATCAAGCGCGAATCTCCTGCACATGCGCCCAGTCTATGCCATCAATGGAATCAATCCCAGGCCGTATGACCGATATTCATGGCGATTTTCCTTTTTGTTGGCCGCTCTGGTTCCGTAGCGATACGAACCAACGAGGAATAGCCCAGAATGTAGGACGGGTTCGGCAATCGGGACGGGGCGTGACCTAGAGTGGCGCATGACCGAACACCAACAAAGGGAGGACCATGTCGGTTTTGGACGAACTGGTGGCGGGAGCGCTGGAGGATCAGCGCACCCGTGAGCTCACCGTATCGCTTGAGGACGTGAAGAAGGCCGCGCTGGCGGCCCCGGCTCCGATTGACGCGACACGATGGCTTAAGCGCGCCGACGGCATCCCCGTGATCGCCGAGATCAAGCGCGCGTCTCCGTCCAAGGGCCACCTGTCCGACATTCCGGACCCGGCCGTACTGGCCCGCGAATACGAGAAGGGCGGCGCAAGCGCCATCTCCGTGCTCACCGAAGGCCGCAAATTCCTCGGCAGCCTTGACGATTTCGACAAGGTCCGCGCCGCCGTGCACATTCCGGTGCTGCGCAAGGACTTCATCGTCACCGACTACCAGATCTTCGAAGCCCGCGCCCACGGCGCCGACCTGGTGCTGCTCATCGTCGCCGCATTGGACGACGCCCAGCTCAAGCACCTGCTCGACCTGGCGCACGAGTTGAACATGACCGTGCTGGTCGAAACGCACACCCGCGAGGAAATCGAACGCGCCCGCAAGGCCGGTGCCAAGGTGATAGGCATCAACGCGCGCAACCTGAAGAACCTCAAGGTAGACGTGAACAAATACAACGAACTCGCGGCCGATCTGCCCGATGACGTCATCAAGGTGGCGGAATCCGGCGTATTCGGCGCGGTCGAGGTCGAAGACTACGCCCGCGCGGGAGCGGACGCGGTACTGGTCGGTGAAGGCGTGGCCACCGCTTATGATCATGAACTTGCAGTGGAACGACTAGTAAAGGCAGGAGCACAAGTGAAAGCATCCGAAACAACCCCGTTGAGCGAACATCAGGGACCGTATTGGGGACAGTTCGGCGGCCGCTATGTGCCCGAGGCCCTCATCACCGCCCTCGACGAGCTGGAGCGCGTCTACAATGAGGCCAAGGCCGACCCCGAATTCCACAAGGAATTCATGACGCTCCAGCAGCGTTACGTGGGCCGCCCGAGCCCGCTGACCGAAGCCCCGCGCTTCGCCGCACTCGTCAAGGAGAAGACCGGTCTCGACGCCCGTATCTTCCTCAAGCGCGAGGATTTGAACCACACCGGTGCGCACAAGATCAACAACGCGCTCGGACAGGCCCTGCTCGTCAAGCGCATGGGCAAGACCCGCGTGATCGCGGAGACCGGCGCCGGCCAGCACGGCGTGGCCACCGCCACCGTGTGCGCCATGCTTGGCCTCAAGTGCCGCATCTACATGGGCCAGATCGACGCCCGCCGTCAGGCCCTGAACGTGGCCCGCATGCGTATGCTCGGCGCCGAAGTGGTCGAGGTGACCCTCGGCGACAAGATTCTGAAGGACGCCATCAACGAGGCCCTGCGTGACTGGGTCACCAACGTCAAGGACACGCACTACCTGCTCGGCACCGTCGCGGGCCCACACCCGTTCCCGGCCATGGTGCGCGACTTCCAGAAGATCATCGGCGAGGAAGCCAAGCAGCAGCTCCAGGACTGGTACGGCATTGACCATCCGGACGCGATCTGCGCCTGCGTGGGCGGCGGCTCCAACGCCATCGGCGTGATGAACGCCTTCCTGGACGACGAGCGCGTGAACCTCTACGGCTACGAAGCCGGCGGCAACGGCCCCGAATCCGGCCAGCACGCCATCCGCTTCGCCCCCGGCACCGGCCAGCTCGGCATGTTCCAGGGCGCCAAGAGCTACCTGCTGGAAACCGACGAAGGCCAGACGCTCGACACCTACTCGATCTCCGCAGGCCTCGACTATGCGTCCGTGGGCCCCGAGCACGCATGGCTCAAGGATATCGGCCGCGTGAACTACAGCTGGGCCACCGACGAGGAGGCCATGAACGCCTTCCGCGACCTGAGCCAGAGCGAGGGCATCATCCCCGCCATCGAAAGCTCGCACGCCGTGGCCGGCGCGTACAAGGCCGCCGCCGATCTGAAAGCCAAGGGCTATAACAAGGCCGTGATGATCGTGAACATCTCCGGCCGAGGCGACAAGGACATGGCCACCGCCGGCAAGTGGTTCGGCTACCTGACCGACGATCAGGCCGCCGCGCTTGATGTGACCGGTGCCCACGGCAACACCGTCGCCTGAACAAGAAGAGGAGATTGTTGATTATGACCAACGAAGCGAATACGCCGTCCGGCCAGCCGCTGGGCATCAGCCACAAGCCCAGCAAGTCGGGCGCAATGTTCACCAAGTTCAAGGCCGAGAACAAGCCCGCCTTCATCGGCTACCTGCCCTATGGCTTCCCGAACCCGGATGTCTCGCTTGATGCCTTCAAGACAATGGTCGAGCACGGTGTCGATGCCGTGGAGATCGGCCTGCCATACTCCGACCCGGTCATGGACGGCCCGGTCATCCAGGCTGCCGCCTCCATCGCCCTGAACAATGGCGAGACCATCAGGCGCGTGTTCGAGGGCGTCGAGACCGTGGCCAACGCCGGCGGCGTGCCGCTCATCATGAGCTACTGGAACCTCGTGTACCACTACGGCGTCGAGCGTTTCGCCCGTGACTTCGAGAACGCCGGCGGCGCCGGTCTCATCACCCCGGACCTTATCCCGGACGAGGCGGGGGAGTGGATCGAAGCCTCCGACCGTCACGGACTCGACCGCATCTTCCTGGTCTCCCCGGACTCGTCCACCGAGCGCCTCGAAACCGTGGCCCGCAACGCGCGTGGCTTCGTGTACGCGGCCGCCCGCATGGGCGTCACCGGGGAACGCGCCACCATCGACGCCTCACCCGAAGAGCTTGTGGTGCGCACCCGTCGCGCGGGCGCTGAGAACGTGTGCGTGGGCATCGGCGTATCCACCGCGGAACAGGGCGCCCGGGTCGGCGCCTACGCCGATGGCGTCATCGTCGGCTCCGCGCTCGTGCACACCATGCTCGCGGACGACGACAAGACCGCACGCGACCCGAAGGAAGGCCTGAAGCTGCTCGCCGCCAAGAGCGAGGAACTGGCCGAAGGCATCCACAACGCCCGGTAAACACCCGGTGCGCCTCACGCGGATTGTGCCGTGACACGGTAGGGTAGTCACAGAGCATCAAGCACAACCCGCGCGCGGACACACCATGAGCACCAGCAAGTAGAGGCACGATGAATCTGGCTTATATTCCCTCGCCGACCTTCTCCAAGTTCGAGATCGGCCCGTTCACCATCCACATGTATGCGATCTGCATCCTGATCGGCATCTGCGTGGCCGTATGGATCCTCACCACACGTTGGAAGCGGTACGGCGGCACCTTCGACCAGATTCTCGACACCACGCTCGTCACCGTGCCCTGCGCACTGGTGGGCGCGCGCCTCTACCACTGCATCACCACGCCGGCTGACTACTTCCCGCCCACCGGCAACTTGGTCAACATCCTCAAGGTGTGGGAAGGCGGCATGGCCATCTTCGGCGGCATCTCCGTCGGCACCTTGGTGGCGTTCCTGTGGTGCCGCCACAAGCACTATCCGTTCGCGATCTTCGCCGATGCCATCGCCCCCGCGCTGCCCGTGGCCCAGGCCATCGGCCGACTCGGCAACTGGTTCAACCAGGAACTCTACGGCTGGCCCACCACGTTGCCGTGGGGCCTGAAGCTCAACGACGCGGACGCCATCGGCAAATCCGAAATCTGCTATTCCGGCGCGCAATGCCCGGACTACAGGACCACGCTGTTCCACCCCACGTTCCTGTACGAGATGATCTGGAACCTCATCGGCGCCGCGCTCATCATCTACCTCGGCCACAAGCTCGCCGACCGGCTCAAGGCCGGCCAGCAGTTCGCCATGTACCTGATGTGGTACGGCCTGGGCCGCACCTGGATCGAAAACGTGCGCATCAACTACTCCACGGTGATTCTGGGCCTGAGGACCAACATGTGGACCGCGATCATCGTCTTCGTGCTCGGCTGCATCCTGTTCGTCGTGCTCTACCAGTACGGGCCGGACCCCAAGGCGCAGGCGCGCGGGCTTGCGGCGGTCACCGCCGACGAGCTCGAACGCCAGAGCATCGAAGAGGAACAGCTTCGCCAGAAAAAGCAAGCCAAGCGCACTAAGTGACACCACGATAAACAGCGCCGAAACAGCGCGAAACACGGGACCCCAAGTCCCATTGCACAGATAAGGTAGGAAACCATGAGCAATATCGCAATCGCACCCAGCATCCTGTCCGCTGACTTCTGCAACCTCGAACGTGATCTCAAGGCCATCGCCAACGCCGACCTGGTCCACGTCGATGTCATGGACCATCATTTTGTGCCGAACCTGACCCTGGGCGAGCCGATCGTCGGCCGCATCTGCCAGGTCACCGATCTGCCGGTCGACGTGCACCTCATGATCGAGGACCCAGACCGTTGGGCCCCCGAATACGCCAAGCTCGGTGCCGCCTCCGTCTCCTTCCACATGGGTGCCACCCACGCCCCCGTGCGTCTGGCCCGCCAGCTGCGCGACATGGGTTGCAAGGCCTGCTTCGCCGTGCGCCCGGCCGAACCGGTCGAGCCGATCTTCGATATCCTCGACGAGTTCGACATGGTCCTCATCATGACCGTCGAGCCCGGCTTCGGCGGCCAGAAGTTCCTCGACAACCAGATGGCCAAGGTCCGCCGCCTGCGCGACGAAATCACCCGTCGCGGACTGAAGACCCGCATTCAAGTCGATGGCGGTGTGAGCCCCAAGACCGCGCACATCGTGGCCGAGGCCGGCGCGGACGTGCTCGTTGCCGGTTCCGCCGTGTACGGCGCCGAGAATCCCGCCCAGGCCATCGACGACATCCGCGCCGAGGCCGAGGCCGCGTTCAAGGCCTGAGCTCCAAGCCTGAACCGCAATCCACCTTTCATCCATAACCACAAGAGAAGAATCCGAATCACATGAAGACGTTTGAATCCCTGTTCGCCGAACTGTCCGAGAAGGCCCAGACCCACCCCGAAGGCTCCCTGACCGTCGACGAGCTCGACAAGGGCACCCACTTCATCGGCAAGAAGATCATCGAAGAGGCCGGCGAGACCTGGATGGCCGCCGAATACGAGGGTGCGGACCGCACCGCCGAGGAAATGAGCCAGCTGCTCTACCACGTCCAGGTCATGATGATCAAGCACGGCCTGACGCTTGAGGACGTCTACAAGCACCTGTGAGAGGAACGCAAATGCTGAGAATCGCAGTGCCCAACAAGGGCATGCTATCCGAGCCCGCGTGGAACATGCTGGCCGAGGCCGGCTACCGTCTGCGCACCAACCCTCGCCAGCTGGTCGTGCAAGATCCCGACAATGGCATCGAGTTGTTCTACCTGCGTCCGCTCGATATCGCCGTATACGTGGGCCGCGGCGCCATCGACGTCGGCATCACCGGTCAGGATCTACTCAAGAACTCCGGTACCGCCGCGCTCGAGCACATGCCGCTCGGCTTTGGTGCCTCGACCTTCCGTTTCGCCGCACCGAACGAATCCCCGATCACCACCCTGGAGGATGTTCAGGGCAAGCGCGTGGCCACCACATTCGATAAGCTCGTACACGACTATCTGGTCGAGCACGGCATCCAGGCCGAGACCATCCATCTGGACGGTGCGGTCGAATCCTCCGTGCAGCTGGGCGTGGCCGACCTCATCGCCGACGTGGTCTCCACCGGTACCACCCTGCGCAACGCCGGCCTGCGCGTGTTTGCCGAACCGCTCATGCACTCCGAAGCTTGCCTGATTCGTTCGCCGCGTCTGAACGAGCAGGACCCACGTCTGGCCGTGCTGACCCGCCGTCTGCAAGGCGTGCTCACTGCGCATCAGTATGTGCTGATGGACTATGACATTCCGATCAGCAAGGTCGCCGCCGCCGTGGCCGTGACCCCTGGCTTTGAAAGCCCGACGATCTCCCCGCTGCACGACAAACAGTGGAACGCCGTGCGAGTCATGGTTCCCAAGGCCAAGGTCAACCAGCTGATGGATGATTTGTACGAAGTCGGCGCACGCGGCATCATTGTTACCGCTCTGCAAGCCTCCCGCATGTAGACTGTTAGTCGATATGACCAACCAGAAAGTCAACGCCAGATACAGTCCGGAAGCACGTGACATCTATTTCACTGTGCCCAATTTGATCAGCGCGCTGCGAATCATCTCGATTCCTTTCATCAGCGTGCTGATCTCCAAGCACGAGATGATTGCGGCGCTAGCCCTGATCGCCATTTCCTCGGCTTCAGACGGACTTGACGGCATCATCGCGCGCAGATTCAACCAAGTGAGCAAGATCGGTCAGATTCTTGATCCGATTGCCGACCGACTGCTCATTTTCTGCTCGATTCTGGCTCTCAGCGTCGCCGGCATCATCCCATGGTGGATGCTGATTATCGTGGGACTGAGGGATCTGTGGATGGCGATTCAGGTGCTATGGCTTGCCCAGTACGGTTATGGTCCGCTGCCCGTGCATTTCGTGGGCAAGGCCGGTACCGCGCTGCTGATGATTTCCATCGTCGGTCTGATTTTCGCCGATTTGGGCACCAGTACGTTCTTCCACTTGCTCTACATCGCCGCGCTGGCCGCCGGCATCTGGGGCATCGCCATGTATTGGCTCGCCGGATATATCTATACCAAGCAGGGCGTCGGATTGCTACGCAAGGAACTGGGGGAGAAGTATGGCGCTTGAGGCCACGGCCCCGGTCTCATTCCCCGTACCCAAGGAGACTGAGCCGGTACGACGCCGCGCCGTGTTCTCCCACTCAGTCCGAGGCGCGGAATCACATCATGCGCTTTCCCCGGATGACGCCGCCGCCATCCGCACCCCACGCCGCCGTAAAACCAACGACGATTCGCTTCAGCTCATCGATGATCTTGTCAATCGTCCGATGGATCCGATGTTCTCCGACTCACGACTGGTCCATGAGCATCGTTCGACCTTCTCCATCTGGTTTAATCGCATCGTCGTATTCATCATCTGCGTCGGCGTTGGCTTTGCCTGCAGCCTATTCGTGCAACAGTTGCAATCCGATCCGCGTAAGCAGGTACGGCAGACTTTGGCCACGCAATTGGAGAATCGCAACTCGCAAATAGACGAACTCACCACGGACGTCAATAAGTTGCGCTCCCAAGTTGACGAACAGTCCAAGAAAATCTCCGGCAGCGTGAAAAGCGATACGCTTATCCAAGACGAAATGGTCAATGGTGCCACGGTGGTCGAAGGCGAAGGAATCACCATGACGCTGGCCGATCCAATCGCGGCAAGCCAGTCGGATCAATCCTCCTCGACGAGAGTCGGCACCTCCACGAACATCCGAGTCATCACCGATCTGGATCTGCAGCAACTGGTCTCCCTGATGTTCCAAAACGGAGCCGAAGCCATTGCCATCAACGGTAATAGGCTCGGCGCGCAAACCTCGATACGCAAGGCCGGCGGGCATATTCTCATCGGCATGACCGCGATACAAAGCCCCTATACCATTGAAGCCATAGGCGATAAGAGCGTCTTGGCCGAAGCGATGGGGAAGAAGAAACTTGCAAGTCTTTACGATTCCTTCAAGGAAGCCGGTATCTACCCGCAGGTGAGCAAATCCAATTCGATTACACTTGAGGCAGCAGTCACTGGCGAAGTGAAGTACGCGGAAAGGAATGAATAATGGCAGCCGTTCTGGGACTGATCATCGGCGTCGTCATCGGCGTGTTCGTCAAGCCGGACATTCCGATCATCGTGCAGCCTTATCTACCGATTATGGTGGTCGCTGCTCTTGACGCCCTGCTGGGTGCCGCGCGAGCCTATTTCGAGCGCAGCTTCTCCGACCGCGTGTTTGTGATCTCCTTCCTCGCCAACGTGGTGACGGCAACACTGCTCGTGTTCCTCGGCAACCAGCTCGGCGTCGGTTCGCAGCTGCAGACAGCCGTCATCGTCGTACTCGGCATCCGCATCTTCTCCAACGTGTCCGCGATCAGACGCTTCATCTTCCGAGGCTGACAAGGGTACTGACGTATGGCACGTAAAGCACAATCAGACAACATGCTGGAGAAAATGCGCGACCAGCATGTACAAGACAAGGTCAACGACTGGATGGAAACCGGGTCGTTTCCCACGGTGCGTAAGAAGCCCCGGAAGGATCTCAACCATGCCAGCAACAAATCACGGTTACTATCCTCGATTCTCATCGCTCTGATGTGCGCGTTGTTGGGTTTCGCCTACATGAGCCAGATCAATAACACTAAATCCACGTACGAAACGATGGACGAGAGTGAACTGGTAAGGCTGCTGAACGAGTCGAATACGCAAATCTCCAATCTCGAGCAGCGTAAAACCCAGTTGAACAGCCAGCTCAACTCGCTGAAATCGGCGGCTAACGAGCAGGAGCAGGCGCGTAAGATCGCCAAGCAAAACGAGGAGACCAGCGGCTTGATTTCCGGCAGACTCCCGGCAAAGGGTCAAGGCGTGACCATCCGAATCGGACGAGGCTCGATGACTAAAGTGGACGCCTCAATCATGTTCAACCTTATCGAGGAACTTCGCAATGCCGGTGCCGAGGTAATCGCCATCAATAACGTGCGCGTCATCACCTCCACCTACATTCAGGACGCCGAGGAAGGTTTGATTGTGGATGGCACCACCATCAAGCCCACATACACAGTGAAGGCCATTGGCAATCCGCAGGAACTGTCCAACGCAGTCGATATCGCCGGCGGTGTGGGCGCTCAGCTCCAGGTGAAATACGGGTCCAACGTCAACGTACAGCCTTCTGACAGCATCATTATCGACGAAGTACGCGAAGCTACGCAAAACCAGTATGCAAAGACGGTAGAATAGGAGATTATGACCAACCCGATTCCTAGCGCAGGCGAAACCACCATTATCGGCCTGCCCGCGATTAATGTACTGCCCATTACCACCACCGGCGATCGACCGCTGACTCAAGAGGATCTGGACACCATCACCAGATTGTCCGAGGGAACGGCATTGCTGATTTCCGCCAGGGGAGCGGTCTCAGGTTCTCGTTACTTGCTTGACGAGGATGAAATCACCGTCGGTCGTGATCCGCGAGCTGATATTCTGCTCGACGACTCCACCGTATCCCGTCAGCATGCCGTGTTCCGCAGGGTCAACGGTCAGTTCTTTGTGGTTGACGCAGGAAGTCTGAACGGCACCTACGTGAACCGTCAGCGTGTTGATCAGGCGGCGCTGAAGAACGGCGACGAAATCATGATCGGTAAATTCCGCCTCGTGTTCTTCACGAAATCTGCCATTATTTCCCAATAGTCCACACCTAGCATGGGGTTAGACTGATTGCAGAATTGCAATCATGTGATTACACCAGTGTGAGTCATATGCGAGACACGCATAAGTTAGGGGAGTGCCATGGGACAGACCGGGCTGCATCTTCATGTTTCGCTTGAGGACCGTCAGAATCTGAACGCTGACGCGATTCAGGGGGAGTTGTTCTCCAATGTCGATACTGAGGAGATCAAGCGCGGCTACCGTGGCACTGTGGCCTCCAAGGTGGCCGGCATCACGTACCGACAGCTCGATTATTGGGCACGCAAGCAGATTGTTGAGCCGTCCATCACGCCGTCTCATGGCTCCGGTTCACGACGACTATACTCGTTTAAGGATGTGGTGATTCTCGCTGTATCCAAGAAGTTGCTTGATGCCGGTGTGAATCTGCAGAACGTGACGGCGGCTATCGGATTCTTGACTCAACGCAGCACCGATCAGCTGGCCAATGTGACCATCATGTGCGATGGTCAAAACGTACATGAATGCACAACCAGCGAACAGATGCTCGAACTGTTGCAAAGCGGTAAGGCAGTGTTCGCCGTGTCGGTGGGTTCGTTGTGGCACCAGATTGAGACGGCCTTGGAACAGGAAGAATATGTTGATCTTGAGGCCAAGCCGCTGATGATTGCCACGGGCCGTCCGATTGATGAACTGACCGCCATGAGGATGCGCAAGAAGCTCGAGGCACAGCGCTTGCAACGCGCAACCGCCTGATACATGTATGGTTGTTGGCGACTTGCCGGCTTTGGTCGGCAGGTCGCTTTGTTGTATGTGTTGCTTTTGTTGCCGGCCATCTTATGTTTTTTATATGTTGCGGTGATTATTATGACTGATTGGAGGACCGGGTGAACGGGATTGTTGTCGGATTGTTGCCGGGCGTTCTGTGGATGGTCGCCGTCATCTTTGCTGTGTCCATCATCATTATAACGGTCAGCCGAGGCCATCTGTTCACGCCGAGACGCCGGCGACCGCCGGTCGATCCGGTCGACTGGTCGATGGTGAAAACGCATTTCATGTCGTTTGCGGCGGCGCTGATCCCGTTTCCCGTGTTGACGTTTACAGCGGATTTGATGGATGCGGATATACTCGCGTTCTATGATCGTGCGCAATTGCCCGGTGCAATCATCGTATACGCGCTGGTGCTGTTGGAACTTGTCGCCATGTATCTGCAGGCGCGCAACGCTTCGGAATCCGCGATGGATGGCCGTCTGGGCGTCGCCGCCCGCCGGGATGATGACGATGCCGGAATCGTGCCCGATAGAGCGAGGAGCGGGAATGAGGGAGACATGGACACACAGGGCGAAGACTGATTGGATGGCTGATGCGGGGGAGGGACATGCAACCGTCGACCGGGTTGGGTGAAGGGAGACCCTGACATATATCGGTATCGACATTTAACTATGCCTCATAGTATTGGAATTAATCAGACAAGCTCACCATCACCGCCATAAAAGCCGGGTACTGAACTACCCGCGCATCAGCGCATCCGGCTGGGTGTGTGCAATCCTTACGCTCAGGGGAAGGGCCCCGATGACTGCACCAGCGACGGTGATGGCGAGCATTTCAAGCGCCAGTACCGGATCGAAAACCACCGAATCCAGATTCGTGAGATTCAACAGATCGCCGGAATCAACGGAATGCGCCAGCAGCAAACTGAAACCCGCCCCCAAGATGATGCCCGCGATGCCCGCTGCGACGACAAGTTGAACGACTTGGACGAGTGCAAGGGCGCTCAGTTGCCCGGCCGTGTATCCAAGGCATCGGAGCAGCGCCAACGAACGTTTGCGCTGCTTCATCCATATCACGCTCAGAAATAAGCCGAACACCAGGGAGCACACAAGCACAATGGGGAACATGAACCTGCCTATGCTCATAAGTGCGGCAAGAATGCCCGTGACATCCTGCTGCCCCGCGGCACCGGCCACTCCGAATCCCATGGCGGCGAGTTTCTTCTGGACCAAGGGGACATTATCGCCCGAATCGACTTGAACGTATGCGAATGTGTATGATTCCTGGACATTCCCGTCGAACAGGGCATCCATTGTGTTTTCGGAGACATAGGACGGATTCTCGCCATCCTTGTCGGGTACGGAGTTGTCGTAGATTCCCACCACCTTGAGTGGAATGGTTCTATACGATCCTTGATATTTACCGTTGATATGCGTGTACCCGAACATGACGGTCTTGCCGTACAGATGCCTGAGGCTGCCTCCGGGAACGGAATCGGGTAGGAGAATCTCGTCGTCCTGCAGGGAGACGGGCCTGTCTCCCTTGATCATTTTCGGAAGCCTCGGTTCGAAATACGTGGTGGCCCACAGCGATCCGGGGCTGACCGTTGGAGATGGCCAGTCGCCTTCGTCGGCCAAATCCAGATCGTGCTGCATCCATGGAACCACGGAAACGACATGTCCCAGTCCTGATACTTCGGAAAGTGATTCCCCGTCCAAGACGCGTGCGTCCGGACGAATCGTGCTGAGCTCGATGACGGATACGTTGGAGTGCTTCTCGACATTGCTTGCATGGGACCGAACCGCACTGACCACAAAACCCTGAAGGCAATAACATACGGCGACAACGATCGCCAACATGACAACCAACGCCCGCGATGTTCTGAACGTATGCGTTCGCTCAAACCACGCGAGTCGTAGAACCTTTCTCATCAGCTCACAACCACCTTCCCGGCCTCAAGACGCAGCGATTGGGACTCCAACCCATCCAGACGAGGATCGTGGCTGGCCAGCAAAATCGCCACACCCCTTTCCCTCAGCATGCGAATGGCCGATGCCACCTCATCGGCGGCCGCGTCATCGAGCGATGCCGTGGGCTCATCCAGCAAAAGCAGCCGAGGCCTGTTAATCAGCGCACGGCATATTCCGGCACGTTGAAGTTCGCCGCCGGAAATCCTGCCCGCCTTCACATTCGCCAGCCGCCGAATTCCAAACCGGGAAAGCAGCTCAAGGCATTCTGCGCTGTTCCCTTTCCCTTGATCCGCAACAAGAAGATTCTGTAACACCGTCAGATGACCAAACAAGTTCGCATCCTGAAAAACGATTCCGATGCAGGCGGCGCGAAGCCGATCGCGGGATTTCTCAGTGGTCGCCTTTTCGCCGCACACATGTACGCCGCCGCGATCCGGCACCGTAAGAAGACCCGCGATTCTGAGAACCGTTGTCTTTCCGGAACCGGAATCGCCTTGAATTCTAAGAACTTCCCCACACTCCAGCGAAAAGGATATCGGTCCGAGAACGAACCGGCGGTTTTTGTCCCTTGCATAACGTTTCGACACGTGGTTGAAGACGAGAACGCTGCTTTCGATGTCCCGCATCATAATGGCGCTGCCCCCGATCTATAGGCGTAATAGGTGAGTGTCAGACTGCACACGCCAGTCAGTGAACCATCTATCGCGATCATTTGAGTCGAGTTCTTGCAACCGAAGAGTTTCTTGATCGCCGGACGGGATATGCAGGAACTTTGCTCGGTGCCAGTCAGAGCGTCGGCGGCCAGGAGTGTTTGCTGCACATACGGAGAGTCCCCAGACGCCCATGCGCACAAATCTGAACTGAGATCCGAAAAATACTCTGGTATCTGACTTCCATTACCAAACAGGTATCTGGTTATCATGGCCGAAGTCGCGAGTCTCTCGGTCTGCTCGTTGGTAAGCGGGTTGAAGGGAACCAGCATGGTTGTCGGGGTGAAGTCGGAATCCAGAACAGCTACCGGTTCCGCGAGTGAAAGATACTCCGCCAGACCGTCGCTTGCAACATTCTTCGGGAAAGATTGCTCAACCTGTTTCACAATTCCATCGCTGGATTCCCATCGCGTATCCTTGAAGTTCTTCAAGGCCACATAGGCTTTTAGTCTCATGGCAAGCGGATTCCGTTCATCCTTGGCATAAGCGTATAGGGAATCCAGAGTGCGTTGAGTAGATACCTTGTCATGATTCTCGCCCACCATCTGAGACACCATGTAGGTGGCGTTGATTCGTGATTCCTCAGTGTTTCGAGTGTCTAACTCGGGCATATCGAAAAGCCCATCCGCGGTACTGAGGGCACGAAAAGAATCAAGGGTCTTGCGCGTTGCCCCACGTTGCTCCAAAGCTTGGTAATCCGCTTGGTGAAATTGCACCATTGCGACTGCCGCACAGCTCGATATAAGGAGCACGGCAGCAGTCGCAACGGTGACGATCAGTCTACGCTTGGTCCGAGTGAACGCCGCTAAAGATCTGGAACGCTTCATGGTATGCTCCTTTGCTGTACCTTAATAAAATGCGTTCAGCCAATACGAACGATTACGATTGTCGGAACCACTGGATGGTGTTCACATCATCCGATATTACTACAATACAACAACGCAGCGGCATCACCCGTTGTCTAATTGAAAGTGCAACACCCGTTAGATTGGAGATTGTCCGGATAACCAGTCCGAAGGGATGTTGCACCTATGGGAGAAGCATGTTCGCGCCTGTCGGAAGAGGAACGCCAGGTCATCCAGATCGAGATCGGCAACGGCACCAGCATCCGCAGGATCGGTCTGATGCTCGGTCGCAACGCCTCGACGGTCGGCAGGGAGATCGAACGCGACACGTGGTTCCCGTCCAACGAGAACGAGTCCTGCCGGCCGTACCGGCCGAAACGGCTGAAGACGGGCCCGTGGACGGGCGGATGCTACATCGCCCCCCGCCCGGCGCAAGGCCGACCGCAGGCGCGCCAAACCGCGCAGGCGCCACCCGCCTGTCATGCGAACGCCTGTGGGCGCGGGTGGCCGAATGGCTGGGTCGCGGCTGGTCGCCGCCGCCCGTCAGCGGCAGGCCGCGCGTCCTGTTCCCCGACGACTCCGCCATGCGCGTGTGCCCGGAGACCGTCTACCGTTGGATCCACGCCGACCGCCATCACCGTGAACGCTGGGCGCGCCGCCTTCCACGCGGCCACAGGAGGCGTCGCAGGCGTGGCGGCGGGAGGACGTCGCGTTTCCCGATCCCCGGACGGGTTCCCATCCCCGAGCGTCCGCCGGAGGCCGGCGACCGCAGCGGTTTCGGCCATTGGGAGGCCGACGGCGTGATCGGCGCCGGATGCAACCCGCACACCGAGGTCGAGAGGAAGACCAGGTTCCTCATGGCCGGGATCGTGCCCGGCAAGACCGCCGGGGAAAGCGTCGGGGCGCGGCCGGACATGTTCTCGCCGCTGCCGGCCGGCGCGCGCGGCGGCGTCACGCACGACAACGGCACCGAGTTCGCCCGCCACACGCGCCTGCGCGACGGGCCGGGCAGGGACACGTGCTTCGCCGACCCGTACCCCAGCCGGCGGCGGGGAAGCAACGAGAACGGGAACGGCATGATCCGCCGGCATCCGCCCAAACGCTGCGAGATCCGGATGGACATGGCCGGGGAACTGCGGGAGATTGTCGACGAGGCCGACAACCGCCCCATGCGCGTGCTCGGCTACCGGACGCCCGCCGAGGCATTCGCCGACGAACTGCTAGAATTGCAGGACCAACAGGGGTGTTGCACCTCTAAATAGACATCGGGTGGTCGGGGCAGAGAGTCCGACGGACGACGGGAATCCCCTTCCGTAAGAAAGGGGAGGATGTCAATATATCGGAGGGACAGGGATATTCGGGCGCACGCCTCGACGGGCTGCGCCCGCCCGTCACCCTGAACCCGGGTGACGTGTTCCGCATCCCCGTCACCGTGGGCGCGCACGGACGGCATGAACACCCGTACATGCGGTTCGTCTACCGGTATGCGGACGGGACGCGCATCGTCGCCGTCATCTGGCGCGTGCCGGAATAAGGCATTCGACGTTATGATGGTTCGAGCAGCCTGATTCGCAATCCTCTGGTTTTCGGGACGCATGCTTTTCCCGGAAAGGAGCGGAAGAGAAATGGATTACAGCGAATTCGACGCCCTGCCGTCGAAAACCGATGAGATCTCCATCAGCGAAGAACCATCGCATGACGGCATTCGCGACATGCCCTCATTGGAAAAGGCGGGCGAGATTATTTCCGCACGAATCACGGAAATCGGCCGAACCCCGTCAGAAATCGCGGACAGAAGCGGCGTCTCCGAAAGCATCGTGACCGATATGGCGGAATGCGGGATCGTACCGCTGGAAGCGGCCCTGCGCGTGTTCGCCACACTCGGCGTCAAACCCGATAGGGTTCCGCCCGAATATCTGGAGGCATGATGCGAGGAGAACGACTGCATGTCTGGACCGACGGGGACCATGTGGGGGAATTCATGCGAACCTCCGGCGGACATGTTTCATTCCACTATGATTCCAAGGAAGGCGCGCCGATAAGCCTCAGTCTGCCCCGAACCGGGAAATCCTCCGGAAAAGCGGCGTCGGCCTTTCTCGAAAACCTGCTTCCCGACGATGAGAACGCCCGTCGTAGGATGGCGTCGCGACTCCATCTGGATTCGACGGACACGTTCAAACTTCTTGCGGATGCGGATACGGTAGGCGGACTCGTATTCTCGGACAAGCCCGAACTCCCGCACCATCCCATCGAGGCGAAACCCCTCGACGAGGAGGAAATCGGCAATCAGATAGGATACGTGCGTGCGAACGGATACAACTGGTTCGCACGGGATGATGAGGATGAGTTCTATGAGCGGGATACGCCGAAATGCCGTTTCTCCATCGCCGGAGGCCAGCCCAAGTTCACGCTCGCCCGACGTGCTGGTGTCTGGCTCTGGCCCAACGCATCCATCCCCTCCACCCATATCATCAAACCTGAAATGAGGGATTGTCCCGGCAGCCACAGGGTGGAGGATGCCGCCCTGACGCTCGGGACTCTTTGCGGATTGCCGGTATCCGAGCATGGCATTCTCACCGCGAATGGGGCGGAGGCTTTCATCACCCGACGTTTCGATCGCATCGTGGATGGAAACAACGTGAGACGAATCCATTGCGAGGATCTAGCGCAGGCCATGGGCATGGACCCCGAATCCAAGTATGAAATCGGCGCCGCAAGCTGCGTCCGTTTCCTGCACCATTTCGACCCAAGCGATGAAACCGGATATGAATGGGTTCGCCGGCTCGCCTTCAACGTCTCGTCGGGCGATTCGGACTCCCACGGCAAGAACTATTCGATTGTTCTTGCCGAAAACGGGTTCCGTTTCGCGCCAATGTACGACATGACAGTCACCAGAATATGGCCTCATGTGGATCAGGAGATGGCGATGCCGATCAACGGAGTCGAATTCGCGGAACTGCTCACCCCATTCGACTGGGAGGCCTTCGCGGAGGAGGCCGGTTTGGACGGGGAACGTGTGGCGCATATCGCCCGGACCATGGCGGGAGCCGTTCTCGACCATCTGGATGAGGCATCGGCCGGTTTGCCCGATTCGCTGAGGGAATCCATGCGTAAGGCGGTTTCGAAGGCAAACGAGAACATCCAGCCACTGCACAGAAGGATGTCGAAGCCAAAGGCGAATACGGCATCCTTCAGCGGGGGCGGCGTCTGGGTGAGCCCTCATATCCGAAGCGGATATGAGGTCAGTGGATACTGGCGCAGCCGCTGACCCCGTTTCCCTGATTAGGGGGACGCATACCCGGGGCATGGAACGATTCGACGATTCCATAGCCACCCTGGACGGCCCCCAGCTGCTCGCCCTGTTCGAGCGCGGGGACGAACACTCCGCCGGCCTGGACCTGCTGGTCATGTCGGACGGCACGTGGCGGCCGGACGGTTTCGATTCCGACGTGAAAGGCACTGCCGGCGACGTGCGCGACTATCTGGCCCAATGGGTGGAGGAGCAATCATGAATGTTGAACGCATCATCGTGGAGACCAATGACGAGACCTGCAACAATCCAGTCGAATACGATTGGGAGTTCGACCCGGACGGCGTGTCCCACATGACCGGCGAAGGGGACATTCCCTCCGGCGCCGACGATTCCACGGCCATCGTGGAGACGTTCGGACATATCGCCGAATCCATCGTGGATGGGGAGCGTATCGCGTCCGGCGGTGATGCGAAATGGTTGAGACCGTTGGCCGCTATGCTGGCGGCTCGCATCCCGTTCGTGTCCGGTTCGGTCGAATCGGGGTTGAGCGTGGATATCACTTGACTTCCTCCCCTCGGCTGAAGCCGGGGGATTCCTGTCGCATGTGAGACACGTTCCTCACTCATTGGAGGGGTCTTCCCGTACGCGTGGCAGGGGTTGGCGTTTCAACGGAACCTTCCCGTGAAACACAGGTTTCACGGGAAGCGTGTCCCTCCACGCCCTCGGCATCGTCCATGCCGGTTGTGTGTATCGCGCGGCCGAGGATGTTCTTGGCCGCGTTGATGTCCGCATTGTCCTTGTTGCCGCAGTTGACGCAGTGGAAGACCGCTTGGCTCTCACGGTTCTCCTTTGCGACATGGCCGCAACGGTTGCAGGTCTGGGACGTGTACGCCGGGTTGACCAGTATGAGCCGGGTCCCGGCGAGACGGGTCTTGTATTCGAGTTTGTCCTGGATGTCCGTCCAACGGTTGCCGAGGATACTGCGGTTCAATCCCGCTTTGGACGCCGAACCGTTACGCAGGTAGCGTCCCTTATGGTCGGGGTCCTGTTTCGGTTTCGGCTTGCGGGTCATCTGCCGGGTGTTCAACGCTTCCAAGGCGATGAGGTCGTAGTCTTCGACCAGTCGGGTCGTGATCTTCGCGACCCAATCGTCCTTGCGGTTGTTGACGCGACGGCGTATCGAACTCATGCGCTTCAATGTGAGTTTGCGTCGTTTCGACTGGAATTTCGCGGTTTTCCCACCACGTCGGCTGTTGGCCATGTCTTGTCGGGCGAGCTTGCGTTGCAGACGCAGATACTCTCGCCTCTCCCGTTCGGACGGTTGCGGCATGTCCAGCATGGTTCCATTCGACAAGGCCAATGTGTGGACGCAGCCACGGTCGATACCGGTCTGCTTGCCGGCGGCATTCCGTCGGATGGGCGACGGTTCGTTGGTGAACGCCAGAGTGCGTTCCGTCCAATTCACCGCCACGCTCGTGTAATCCCTGACGGGTTGGCTGACGCGTACGTGGATGGAGAGCATCCAACGGCATCCCGTTTCGCCCGGCTTGCGGAATTCCTTTTTCACGCTTCCGGTGATTACGACCACGCCACGCTTGCGTGACACCTGATGGTAGACGGCGTTGCCGGTCTTGTTCTGGTTGCGCCAACATACGAAATACTGGGGGTCGCGTTTGCGGGATTTGAATCCCGGAACACGACCGCCATTAATCTTCTTGCGCTTCAACGCGGCATACCATTCCGAATTCTCCACGCGCATGGGACTGGCGAGAACGGCGGAGGGAATGCATGCGAGCCAAGAACACCGGATTCGAGCCTCGCTGTCCTTGAACGGCTCCCCGACGGTCGCTCCACCCAAGGGAACGTCCACCCACATGCGCTCACGGGATTCCACGTCCTCCATGTAGCGGCGGATTGTCCGATGCTCCCGATGCTGGTTGAAACGGGTGCGCCAACCATCGCACAGCCAGTCCATGATACGTTCGGGATTGCGCGTCCAGCAATGGTTGCGGCATGAATCGTCGCCAAGGTACACGGATGCGCCCGCATGCCTGACTTTGATGATTCGTACCTTCTGGCTCATGCTATAAACCTTGCCACGGAAACAGTGATTAATCAAAGAAGTGGCGGCTCACCCCAGCCTTAAAAGACGGGGCTTGCGCCGCCAAACCGGTCACCGACCCGCCGTACGAGATCGGTTTCATGAACCTGGGCTTCGATTCGACGGGCATCGCATTCGACGTAATCCTGTGGAAGGACATTCTGCGCGTCCTGAAACCGGGAGGGCACGTGGCCGCGTTTGCCGCCAGCCGCACATATCATCGGCTCGCCTGCGCGATCGAGGACGCGGGCTTCGAAATCCGCGACCAGATCGACTGGGTGTACGCAAGCGGCATGCCACACGGTTCGGATGCGAGACTGCTCGTGGACAGGGAATTGGGTGCGGAACGCACCCATGTGGCCGGTAAAGGTCATGCTGGCGCAGGATATTCGGACACCAACGGCTTCGGAGGTTCCAGCACCGCGAACGGCGGCAAGACGAAATCCGAATGGGATGCGCTCGCCACCGAACAGGGCGAACAATGGTCCGGCTGGTACAGCCAGCTGAAGCCCGCGCACGAACCCATCTGCCTCGCACGCAAGCCGTTGGACGGGACACTCGACCACAATCTGCTCGGACACGGGACGGGCGCACTGCATATCGACGCATGCCGCATCCCATTCCGCAACACGGCAGATGAGAAGGAGTCGAAGAACAAGAACCGGCATGCCGACTTCAACTCCGGCCCGCGCGACAACCACATCTACGGCGCGGACAAAGCGGATCGCACCGACTACACGGCCGAAGCCCGTTTCACGCCGAACATGCTGTTCGACCAATCCACGGCCAAGGAACTCGACCGACAGTCCGGCGTCACCGTCAGTCGAAAAGGCAAACCACGCGCAAGCACGAAACCCGGTGACGGCTGGAGCATGACCCATACGGGTGCGGAATACGATGATGCCGGCGGCGCATCCCGCTTCTATCCCGTGTTCCGGTATTGTCCGAAGGCGGGACCGGGGGAGAGGCTGACCGTGGACGGGATCCTCCATCCGACGGTGAAACCGTTGGAACTGATGCGCTGGCTGGTGCGTCTGGTCACGCCGCCGGACGGGCTCGTGTTGGAGCCGTTCGCCGGCAGCGGCGCCACGTTGGAGGCGTGCCGGATCGAGGACGTGCGTTGCGTGGCGGCGGAGATGGATTCGGATTACGTGCGGCTCATAGCCCGCCGGATGGCGAGGCCGACGAACCCGGTGCTGTTCTGACATCGCCGGGGACGCATGCATGCCGGCGTCGATGATATCGGGACGATACGAGGAAGCGTTATATCATGGCCGTGTTACGGGACGATTGGGATTGCTCCGAACTGGACGGCGTCCTGCATGCGCTGCTCGAACGGGTCATGGACGGGTGCGTCGCATCCGGGTACGCGGATTCGAAGGGCGCGGCCGTGTCCACGGGCGACGGGCTCGTCGATCTCGCGGTGATCGACTGACTATCCTTCGATGAGGCGTTCCACGCCGTCGATGGCGCCGGCGAGCATGCCGGCGTCCACATGCGTGTATATGGCGTTCGTGGTGCCAACGTCGGCGTGGCCGAGGATCGACTGGCGGGCGAGTCCGCTCACGCCGAGCCGGGCGAACGCGGTGGCGGCCGTGTGGCGGGCGGAATGGATGCTCACGTGCGGCAGACCGGCCCGGTCCAGGGCCCGGCGCCATGCGTGGTGCAGCGTGTCCTTGCAGATCGGGTTGCCGCGCTTGCAGATCGGGTTGCCGCGTCCGGATCGGAAGACCGGCTGGTCGTCGGGGATGCCGGCCGAGTCCATGTATGATTCGAGGTCGGCGGCAAGGTCGGCGGGCAGGGGGATGAGCCGTTGGCCTTTGCGGGTCTTGGGGCGGGTGAGCCACATGCGGCCTCCGAGGTGTCTGGCCCGGTATCCGGCGGGGATGACGGTGTCCTTCTCGAATTCCTTGAGCTGCCATTCGACGAGCAGGCAGGGCAGTCCGTCCGATCGGATGAGTTCCTGTCGGGTGATGCCGAGCGTTTCGCCGAGTCTCATGCCGGTGATGAACAGGAGCCGCCAGATGAGCCGCCATTTCGTGTCGGGTTCCAGGGCGATGAGCCGTGCCGCCTGTCCGGTGGTGAGGATGGCGATTTCGACGGGTTCGGTTTCCGGGACTTCGGTGAGGGCGGCGGGGTTCCGGTCGATGAGCCCTTCGGCCATGGCGTCGCCCAGGGCGGTTTTGAGGATGCTGTGGGTCAGGCGTGCGGTCGCGGCCGAACGGGGGTCGGTCCCGGTGCGTCCGTCGCCGCGCAGGATGCGGTTCTCGACCATGCGGACGTGGCTGGGGCGCAGCCGGTCGAGCGGGACGGCGCCGATGACGGGCGTGATGTCCATGCGGATGCGGGTGCGGTAGCTTTTCGTGGTGTTCGGGGCGCGTCGGGGTTCGATGACCTCGTCCACCCAGTGGTCCATCCATTCGGCGACGGTGGCGTTCCCGCCGGGGGTCATGCCCATGTCCGGTCGCAGGGCCTTGTCCCTGGCCTTGCGCAGCGCCTCGCTTTTGGTCCGGCCCGTGGCGCTCACGCGTCGTCTCGACCCGTCGCCCGGGTCGGGGGTCGTTTCGACGAAGGCCCTGTATTTCCCGTTGGCGAGTCTGGTGATTCCGCCCGAGCCTTTCTCGCGTCTGTCTGCGGTCGTCGTCATGTCACCTTTCCATGGGTCCTTCGGTGTTCCCGTTCCTTCGGGCCCCGGTATGCGTTTCCGACCGGGATAGGTGCCAATCGTGTGCCTATTTCAGCCGAAAATAGCCGAATATGGCCGCATCTGGTGCGATGGCAGTTCGGATGGTGGAAGCCGGGAACCGTTGGAATAAAGCCGTTTCCCAATGATTCCAAGGATTTTGCCATCCATCCCCTATATCCATCATCCGATAATGTACGTTATGTCAGATTAGTTATCCTTGACGAGGATTCAGTCGCCTGTATCAACTAGTCCACGCATACCAGGCCGACAGCCAAAAGGCCGACAGCCAAAGGAGCACCGGAGCGACCACCGCAATTGCAAGAATCGCCGTGCCTTTCAGCCAATCCTTGTCATTTCGTTTCCAGTGGAATGCTCGCCAAATGAACCATATCAGCATGGGAATCTCATACAGCGACAGCAACGGCAAACCGATGAAAACCAGGTCGAAGCCCGCGGCGCAGGCTTCGTCGCATCCCATCATGAAGAAGTCCTCGCCGTTGTGTTTCAGTGCGTTTGGAAATAACGGTTTACGGCTTCTTCTATCTGCTCGGGCTTCTCGATGATCTCGTAGACGCCGTGTTCTTCCATCTCGCCGGCCGGCGCGTAACCCCAGCGACATCCGATGGCGTCCAGTCCACAGGCATGGGCGCCATCGATATCGGTGTAACGGTCGCCGATCATCACCGCCTTGTCGCCCGCGTCGCCGTCGAAGCCGATTTTGTCGAAGCAGTATCGAATCACCTGATCTTTGTCCAGGCGGGAATTGTCTTTGGAGGCACCATAGATGCCGTCCAACAGTTCGGTCAGGTGGAAATGGTCGCAGATAGGAATGCACTGGTATTCGGGCTTGCAGCTGGCCAACGCCAGGAAATACCCGTCGGCCCGCAAGGCGAGCAGCTGTTCGCGGATACCGGGGAACACGACGTTCACGAGTCGTCCGGGAACCTTGTTGCCGGGATTGTTGGGATCCTCGAACACAGCGCGGTCCGCGTAGTAGCTGCGATAGATATCTATGGAGCGGTCCAGATCCTGCTCGGGCACATGGTTGCGCTTCATGGACTCGATGATCGCCGGTCCGATGAAGCGGCGCAGCTCAGCGTCATCCGGAACCGGACGTCCAAGTTCTTCGAAGGTCTTGATGACGGAGCCGATAATGCCGCCGTCGGACTTGGTAAGCGTGCCGTCGAGATCCAACAGGACCACTTTCATCGGATGCTGTGCCATTGAGATTCCACTCCCCCTTGTTCATGTCGACTGCTTTGAATGGTCGTCAAACAATGCGACTTGTTCCAACAATGATTATGCCCAGTCGGGATGACTGGGCATCAAGTTCACGTGTTGTTCAGTAGGAGATCACTCGTAGTCGGGAATCCAACCGTCACGGTGCATTTGCAGGCGCTTTTCGAGCAGGGTGGCCAGTTCCTCTTCGCTACGGCGTTCCAGCAGCATGTCCCAGTGGGTGCGGGTGGGTTTGCTGATTTCGTCGCCCTCACGGTCGGCGTCGCCCTCACGGTGGGCCACGGAACCACAACGGCACTCCCACTCGTCCGGGATTTCGGCACCCTCGGCAAACGGCAGGATGGTGCGGTGGCCCTTCGGGCATACATACGCCACATCGTTTCGTGCGGCGAAATCGACGTTGTCGTCGGACTCCAGCGATTTCGCTCCGATGCTCATGCCCCTGAGGCTACGTTCTGCCATATCGGCATCCTCCTTGAAAGATCTTTAACCCTACTAATTTACGCAACCGTTCGGACTTGGCCGCTATTCCAAGCTTCCGACGTCGGCTGACAAACTCCCGTCAAACAGCCCCGTCAGTCCACGCCGGAGTAGGCCACCACGCCACGATTGATCTGGTCGGCCGCTTCGTGGGCGAGGCCTGCCAGCCGCTCTCCCCCGTCGAACGGCAGCGGCTGGGCGACAGCGATCTGCTGCAGCACGTCAGCCAGTCGTTTGGCAGTGCGTACGAAGTCGCCGCCGGTCATGTCGGTGCCGTACAGGCACGATCCCAGCGAACCGCCATCCGCCCATTCATACATGATGTCGAGAATGCCGAAGTCCGGCCGCTGCATCTCGTCCAGACCGTGATCCTCGCACAGGATATCGATGTCTTCACAGATGCCCTTGAGCTTGGACGAAGCGATGGCGATGGGCCCGGAGATGCCGCCCGGGTAGTGCCTCGGTTCACTGTCTCCCCCTCGTCTGGCCTCGTATACCAGTGAAGAGAGCACAGCGGCCAGTCCGTTGGCGTCGAGCTTGTCGAACGTGCCGGCGAGCAGCGCCTCGCACAGTTCCAGGTCATGTTCACTATAGATGCGGCGCAGCAGCGAGCCTTTCTCGGTCAACGTCATGTCAATGCGGCCGGCCACATTGACATGACGTTCGAGGTAACCAAGCCCGGTGAGAATATCGCAGATGCGATCGAACTGACGTGCCACGGACCCGGTACGGGAGTTGTAGCGATCGGTGACGCGCTGCAGTTCGCGGGTCTCGCGGGCCCAGCGGTGGCCCCACTTGAGGTGCTGCTGGAGGTCCGGGCAATTACGGCATGGATGCTCGTGTTCCGCCTTGCGCAAATCGCGGATGCGCTGGTCGAGGTTCTGGAAGGCGCGTGAACGCTCCTGATCGGTCAGGAACACTTCGTGCTTCAGTTTGCGGCGGCCTTCCTTCTCGATATCGCTCAGCTCCATACGCAGGGTCATGAACTGTTTGAAGTCGCCGTGTTCGCATGCGAACGCCTGTTCGTATCCGGCCAGCGCGTTCTTCAGTGTGTTGATCTGCGATTCCAACTGCCAGGCCGACTCGTTGGCCTCCCACTGGGCAAACGACTGGTCCAGGGTAACGCGCGCGGTCTCGTAGTCGCTGGAGTTGAGCAGGTTCACGGCCATGTTGAATGTGGGCCGGAAGCTGGAGTGCAACGGGTAGACACGCTTGGATGACAACGCGGCGGCCGTGGCGGGCACAAAACCGTGATGGTCGACCACGATGGCGTGGCCGATGGTGTCGATGCCGCGCCGACCGGCACGACCGGTGAGCTGCGTGAATTCTCCGGGAGTCAGGCCCACGTGACCAGTGCCGTCGAACTTCTCGAGTTTCTCGACCACCACGCAACGGGCCGGCATATTGATGCCCAAGGCCAGCGTTTCCGTGGCGAACACCATCTTGACCAGACCTTCTTCGAACAATCGTTCGACTATCTGGCGGAACAGAGCGATCATGCCGGCGTGGTGCGAAGCGAAGCCTTCTTCCAACGCGAAGCGGAACTTGGAGAACTGCAGGGCTTTCAGGTCTTCCTGAGTGAGTTGCTCCTCCACCATCTCATCCACGATGCGGCGAATCCTGGTCACTTCCTCATCGGTGGTGAGCTTCAGTCCGGCGTTGATGCACTGTTCCACGGCCTGGTCACAACCGTTGCGAGAGAAGATGAAGTAGATTCCGGGCAACATTCTCAGGAAGTTAAGCTCATCCACCACGGCCCAGCGGCGCGGGGTGTGGCGTTCCGCTTTCGGGGCACGGTTCTTGACGCCTTTGCCACCACGTCCTCTGCCGAAGCCCTTGCGCTTATCGGGGCGTTCCTCGCCGCGCCGGCGTGCGGCCTTGCGGTCCAGCTGGTCGAGCCGGTTGATGAGTTCGGCGTTGAGCTTGGTGGTCTGCTCGCCGTTGCCGTCGCGGCGATAGAGATCCAGCACCTCGGGCTCGGTGTGTTCGTCCGCCTGCACGATGACGTGCTGTTCCAGCGGCACGGGGCGGTGTTCGCTGATCACCAGCTTGGTGTCGCCGCGCACCGAGGCGATCCAGTTGGAGAAATCCTCCACGTTGGACACGGTGGCGGACAGGCCGACGATCTTGACCGTCTTGGGCAGGTGGATGATGACTTCCTCCCACACGGGCCCGCGGAATCGGTCGGCCAGATAGTGCACTTCGTCAAGGATCACATAGCGCAGTGCGTTCAGCGTGGTTGAACGCTCGTAAAGCATGTTACGCAGCACTTCGGTGGTCATGACCACGATGTCAGCCTCGGAGTTGATCGAGGTATCGCCGGTGAGCAGGCCCACCTTGTCCGGGCCGTACACGTCGACCAGATCATGGTATTTCTGATTGCTCAGCGCCTTGATCGGTGTGGTGTAGAAGGCTTTGACATTGCGTTCCTGGGCGAGGTAAATGGCAAAATCCGCCACTACGGTTTTGCCGGCGCCGGTTGGGGCCGCGACCAGTACATTACTGCCGGTTTCGAGCGCATCATTAGCTTCGGTCTGGAAGCCGTCCAGTTCGAAGGGCAGGGATTCGGCGAATCGCGCTGCTGCGGATGCCCGATGGCGTTGGACTTTTTGGAATGATGCGTACCGCTGCGAAGGGCTCAGCGTCTGGGAATCGGCATTGCCCTTATGGTGTTGGTGACGTGCCATTGCTGCTTTCCGTTAGTTGTTGAATCGCTTCCAGCGGGCCCATGCCTGGGTGTGGCGCTCGCGCTTGGCGGCCTTGCGACGAATCACGTCCGCATGGACCTCGGCATAACGATTCTGTGCCACGCTGAGCGGCTGAGTAAACAGAGGCGGCTCGCTGGTGTCGGCAGAAGTGCCAGACTCCCCCATCGCGGCCACGCGTTCACCGAGTTGGCCACCGATGTCAGACATGTCTTTCAAGGCACGTATTCCATGAAGGGCTGTATAGATGAGTCCGGCAACAATCATGGCCAGCATGAACAGGGCCAGAATCAGCCATATCCACCAAGGCATGAAAGGCTCCTTACTTGTTCTCGCTGATGCTCAGTTCGCGTTCGGCACGTGCCACGATCATGGTGCGCAACGTTTCCGGGGCGACCGCTGTGATATGACGCGCGTGGGCAATGCAGAAGGCCACGAACCAGGAATCGGAGGAAACGGTCAGATGCACCTTTTCACCGGCACCGCATTGTTCGACGGTAGCGCCCGGCAATGTCTTGATGAATGCCAGATCGCGCTGATCGGTGATGAACACCGCGTCGGTACCGTTGTCGAAACTCCACTTGCGCAGTTCGCTCACCGGCATGTTCGGGATGTTGATCTGCTTGGTGGGCTTGACCAATTCCGCCTTTTCGATACGGGCCAATCGCAGCACCTGCCAGATGCGCGGCTTGCCGTTGGCCTTGTCGATGGTCTTGTCTTTGGAGACGTAGGCCTTCTTGTCCTTGGGGGCGGCGGAACCGACATCCGTGTAGACGGCGGCATAATACACGCCTTCGTCGATGAAGATCTTGGCGGGGGCCACCAGCTTGCGACGGGTACTACCGGTACCGTCGGAATACTCCATGTCCAACAACGAATCGGTGTTGATCGCACGCTTGACGATGGAGAAGCTTCGGGGCTCCAGCTCATAGCCGGTCAGGCTCAGCCACGGGGTCTGGCCCGGGCTGACATGGCGGTGCAAACGCTCATACAGGGATTCGGCCTGCCCACGCTGCTTGTCCGGCAGTAACGGCGAATGCGCCAAGTAGCTGACCGAGGCGGTGAGCATGCTGAGGTATTGCGGCGAAATGCCGGCAAGACGTTCAAGGCCCAACGAATTGGTGGCGGAAACAATACCCTCGGCATCCAGCAGCGGCCAGTCGATGTCGAAGAACTGGCTGCCCGCCATCTCGCCGTCATCGGAGACGGTGGTCAGGGTGTTGATGTCCTTGTGGATGATGTTGACGTACTTCTTGAGCTCGTCCTCGTTCTTCGGCTTGCCGATGAACCGTTCGGCCAGCTCGCTCATCGAGAATTCCTCGCCGAGGTGGGCGGAAAGGAACAGCATCAGACGCAGGCGACGATCCACCTCGCTGCCCGTTTGGAAAGCGGATCCGTTCTTCTTGTTCTGGGCCTTGATCGACTCGGGATCACCCGGCTCACGAACATCGCGACTAATCGATGGGGAAACCACCGAGGCGCTTACAGGGCTGGCGGATTCGTCGGCCAGAGTGAATCGGCTGGCGGCGTGCAGGCGGCGATGATAGGCGTCCACAGCCTCCTGCGGGCTGACAATCGTGGCACCCGGATGCTCCAGCACAAACATGGCCAAATCGTCGGAATCGGTGTAGGCCACGTTCAGGTGTTCGCCGTCCACATCAACGGTGGCGGCAAAGCGACGCGAATCGATAACCTTGACCAGCGAGTCCGGAATGGGCTGCGTGCCCAAGCCAGGCGCAATCGAATCCAAACCGAGCCCGGGAATAGGGGTCTGCGGCACACGCGGCGTGGTGCGCGACGCCTGTTGGGTGAGCTGGGAATGATCCGGCTCGGAGGAAATCGACATCGAACGAGCCAGATAGTTGGCGGCGGCAAGCACCGGCATATCTTCCGGCTCGAACATCAGACGGATGCGCGGTTCGTCGCCCAACTGCAGACGGTAGGACGCGAAGTCCTGGCCTTCCGACTTGGACGAATACTCAGGCTGCCGTGATTCGATGGCGATGCCCATAGCGGCGAGCTTGGCGCGATCACGCTGGAACTGCTTGGCGAACGCGGCCTTGGCGGCCTGATCTGCCAGCTCTCCATACGAGTCGGCGTAAGCTTTGACGCGCTGCGCAATTTGGCGGGATGTGAGCCATTGCGGGAACGCGGATGACAACACAGCCAGTACGTCCAGCTCGTGCTTGCCCCATTTGTCGGAAAAACGCCGACGTCCGCTTGTGCCCTCTGCCATTAGTCCTCACGTATAGTTATTGTTTCGTTATAAGTGCGTATGAGTTTCCCCACACTCACTCTATCTTAGAGGCTTTTTCCGCAGTTGAGCGCCATTTCACAAAAATAATATCTTTTTTATCGTTCGACCGTGTCGTAAATCACACCCAATCGTCCGGTTCGATGCCTTGCGGGCCAACGTATTCGCCGTTCGGCACATAGCTTGGCTCGCCCTTATCTTCCAGTTTGGCGTCAGCGAACATCATGACGTCACGTCCGAATGTCCAGTCGCCCTGAATGGAAACCGAGTTGGCTGCGGCCAAAGATGGCACGGCGTAGGGGAACCGTTCGTCGAAATCGTGGATGTTCTTGTAGTATCGCGGATCAAGTTCGACGTTCGGGAAGATGTAGTTGCCGTCTTCCATCTCATACGTGTCCGTCAGATGGAAGCGATCGGAACGCATAATGAACAAATCATTGGTGGTTTTCACCGGAAGGAAGCGCATACGATCCACTTGGACGCAGATGGAACCGTTGAACAGACCGATTGCGGCACCCATGGCGGTTTCCAGCTGAATCACCTGTTCGGAGTTCGGGTCCGTGGGATTCACTGTCTTTTTGTTACGAATCACCGGCAACGGCAACACACCATCGCATTCGGCGAGCTTGTCTTTCAAAGCGTCGATGCGAATCCAGATCGAGTTGGTGTTGAAGTAAGGATGCTTGGTGATGTCTTGGGCCGCTTCCTTATCGTCCGGATGGACCTGGCTCATTTCACGCAGTATTAGGCGACCAGTGGCCTTGTCGCGCACAATATGGCCGCCCTTGCGATCGGCCTTGGTGCGGATGGCCACTTCAGCCATAAACGGGGCACCTGTGTTTTCGAAGTGCTGGGCCAACGTACGCGAGGGGCGCGCACCGAGATTGTCGGAATTGGAGATGAACAGATACTTGAAGCCGTGCTCCTCCAATACGTCAAGCAAACCAGACTCCCAGATGGTGGAGAACAGGTCGCCGTGGCCGGGCGGGCACCATTCCAGCTCCGGGTTCACAGGGTAGCTCACAGGTTCGCCGGTGGCGGCCACGAGCTTGGGTTCCTGATGCTGGATGATTTCCATCGGCACGTCATGCTGGCTGAACTTGCGATGCTGCTTGAGCGCCTTCATCGTGTCCGCCGAAGTGCGGAAGGAATTCATGAAGGTCAGCGGCAGTTCCACGTTCAGACGGGTCCGGGCGGTGAGCACCTGGCCGAGGATGATGTCGATGAAGCGCATCTGCTTGGCCTTGTGCCTACGCACCGGCAGCAGCGACTTGGCCTTGTCCAATCCCATGGAGGTGCCCAGACCGCCGTTGAGCTTGAGGAATGCGGTCTTGGCGAAGGCGTCCACGGCCTTGTCGTGGTTGATGGTCTCATAGACGTCGTGGAAGCTGGGCACGTGGCCAAGCGGCTCGATGTCGTCCTCACGAATCCAGCTGGAGGCTTCTTCATGGCGCCATACGTCATACAAATGGCGGAACTGGTTGATGGCGGTTTCGCTCATGCCATGCTCGCGCATCTTGGCGGCCGAAAGCTCGAAAGTCTCATCCACTTCAGGGGTGTTTACGGTTTCTTCGGTGGTGTCCGAGGTGACGGCGTCGGTGTCGTCAGCGGCGGCGATATCCAGTTGGGCCTTATCGTTTATTTCGGTCAATTCGGGTCCCTTTCATCAAATCAATAGGAACCAGTCTAGCCCCTGTTTGGGGCAAACACATACGACGGGGGGCGGAGGCGGTGAATTGTCGGTGATAATTCCAATAACACGCCAAGATGAAGTCCGTGTTTAATCCATTACGAATGGCTTACAAAGGTAAGTCCGTCGTCATGTTGTCTCATGTTGTTTGAAAACGGAAAAGCCCCGGAAGACAACCACTCAAAAGTGGCGGAATTCCGGGGCTAATCGGTCGGGCCGGCGGGATTTGAACCCGCGACCCCTTGACCCCCAGTCAAGTGCGCTACCAAACTGCGCTACGGCCCGATGGTGCAAAAGCACCGAGTAGATAATCTACCAGATATATGAAATCTGGCAAATTACGCGCGTGTCACTTCCGTTTCTTCTTCTCGCGGATGTTCACGGAGATCTGAATCGGCGTGCCTTCGAAGCCGAATTCCTCGCGCAGGGAACGCTCGATGTAGCGGCGGTAGCCGTGCTCGAGGAAGCCGGTGGCGAAGATCACGAAACGCGGCGGGCGCGTGGATGCCTGCGTGGCGAAGAGGATTCGCGGCTGCTTGCCACCACGCAACGGGTGCGGGTGGGCGGCCTGAATTTTGCCGAGGAAGGCGTTGAGCTTGCCTGTAGGAATACGCTGATCCCAGGATTCCAAGGCCTTATCCATGGCTCGCGTCAGACGGTTGGTGTGCCAGCCGGTCTTGGCGGACAGGTTCACACGCTCGGCCCACATCACACGGTCGAATTCGGTGTTCCACAGGCGTTCGAGACGCTGCTTGTCGAACTCGTCCATCGCATCCCACTTGTTGAATACGAGCACGATTGCACGGCCCGCATCCACGGCGGTGGACATGACCTTCAAATCCTGATCGGACACCGGCTGCGATGCATCAAACAGGATCAGCGCCAATTCACAGCGCTCGATGGCGGCCTGCGTGCGCAGAGAGGAATAATATTCCGCGCCTGTGAGCTTGTGCTGGCGTCGCTTGATGCCGGCGGTGTCGATGAACAGCCAGTCCTCGCCATCGATGTTGACGATTTCGTCGACGGGGTCGCGCGTAGTGCCGGCCAAATCGTTGACAACGGCACGTTCTTCGCGCGCCAGCTGATTGAGCAGAGACGACTTGCCCACGTTCGGACGGCCCACCAGAGCCACGCGGCGCAGGCCGGAAGGCGTGAGGTAGCCGGAAGTCTTCTCGGCCTGCTTGAGCTTGTCGAGCGCAACGTCCAGCAGGTCGCCCACTCCCCTGCCGTGCATGGCGGAAATCGAGTATGGTTCGCCGAGGCCGAGCTTCCAGAATTCGGCGGCAAGGTATTCGCTGGCCTGGTCGTCGATCTTGTTGACGGCCAGCACGATCGGCTTGCCGGCGGCACGCAGCATCTTGACGATGCGCTCATCGGTGGTGGTCATGCCCACTTGACCATCGACAACGAATACCACAGCATCGGCCAAGGTCACGGCAACCTGTGCCTGTGAGGCGATGGCGGATTCAATGCCTTCCACGTCGGCTTCCCAGCCGCCCGTGTCCACCAGCTTGAAGTCGGTGCCAGCCCATTCCGCGTCATAGCTCACACGGTCTCGCGTAACGCCCGGCGTGTCTTCCACAACGGCGGCACGGCGGCCGAGGATACGGTTGACCAAGGATGATTTGCCCACGTTCGGACGGCCTACAACAGCCAGCACGCCCACCGGCTTGGGGCCGGCCTTGCGCGCACCTTCCGTGAAACCACGGCTGGAAATCAGATCCTCATCGCCCTCGTCCAACTCATAGCCTTCGAGATTGGCGGCATACTGCTCGTATTCCTGGTTCTCGATGGCGTCCTCGACCAGACCGATGAGCAGATCGAGCGTGTGGGCGAAGTCCAGATCGGAATTGTCGATGGTGGTAACGCCATCGGCGGCGGTCAGGAAGCTGGTGACCTTGGAATCGGCCTTGTCGCGCGCGGCCACATCCTCAGCACCCACGCCCTTGACGGCTTGGCCGGTGCGACGGGCCTGACGGACCTCCTCACGGGCGGTCAGCAGCACGCGCACCTCGGCGTCCGGGGACACCACAGTGGTGATATCGCGGCCCTCGGCCACGATGCCCAAACCCCCGGAGAAGGAGTCGGCCGACGCCTCGCGGGCGATGTAGGCGCGCTGGGCGGCGATGAGCACGCTGCGCACCGGGATGACGTTCGACACCTTGGAGACATGGCTGGAGACTTCGGAGGAACGAATGGCCTCGGAGATGTCCTCGTCGTCGGCGAATACGCGGAGGTTGTCCGGGTCCACGGAGATATCGAAATGGTCGCCGGTGAAGAACTCGCCCACCGCTTCGGTGATGACACGCTCATCCACGGTTTCGGCGTCCAGATCGATGCCCTGCTTCAAGCACCACCAAGCGCAGGCACGATACATCGCGCCCGTGTCAAGGTAGGCGTATCCGAAATACTTGGCCAGCGCCTTGGACGTGGACGACTTGCCCACGCCGGCGGGGCCGTCGATGGCAACGCGAATCACAGGCCAACCTCCTTGGACAGCGAACGGACTTCCGTCTGGGACAGCACGCGGTAGGAACCGGGCTTCAGATCACCGAGTTTGATCGGGCCGATCTGAGTGCGCACCAGACGCTTGACCGGGAAACCGATCGAACCGAAGATGCGGCGCACGATGCGGTTCTTGCCGGAGTGCAGCACGACCTTGACCATCGTGTAATCACGGGAGGCGTCGATGATGGCGCAGTGGTCGAGTTTGATCCAACCGTCATCGAGCTGCACGCCGGTGGTCACGAGTCGGCGGCACACGGTACCGGAGATCTTGCCCTCCAGCGTGGCGACGTAGGTCTTTTCGACCTCGTACTTGGGGTGCATGACGTGCTGCGAGAGTTCGCCATCGTTCGTCATGAGGATAAGACCCTCGGAATCGTAGTCGAGACGGCCCATGTGGAAGATGCGCTCGTACTTGTCGCCCACGATGTCACGCAACGTGTAGCGGCCCTTCGGATCGTCCATGGCGGAGAGCACCTTGCGGGGCTTGTTCAGTGCCAGAGTGACGTGGTTCGGATTGACGCGTACGCGCGAACCGTCTACTCGCACCTGCTGCTTATGAGGGTCGACGCGAGTTCCGAGCTCGGTGACCAGTTCACCGTCGACCTCGACACGGCCTTCGGTGATCATGTCCTCGCACTTGCGGCGGGAACCGAATCCCGCTTGGGCAAGCAGCTTCTGGAGTCGAATGGAATTGGAATCGTCTTGCGCTTTCGCAGCGCGGGAATATGCGTTTGGCATCGTTCTCCCAACGTGGCCGGACAGATTCTGTCATCGCAGAGACTGTCGATTTGTATACACACTTCAGAGTTGGCGGACTGGAATCCCAGCCAATTCCAACCCATATATCATACCGCAACGTAGGACTGCTGCTAGACTGGCAACCGTTTGTGCGGGTTCGCCCGTCTTCCAACAGATGAAAAGGAATGAACAATCATGGAAGAAACCAAGCAACAGCCGCTGGCCCTGCGCGTGTGCGCCGAATCGGCCGGCAGCTTCCTGCTGTGCTTTGCGATTTACGCCTTCTCCACATGGGGTTCGGCCGTATATGGCATCAATATCGTGTTCTTCGCGTTGGCTACCGGCTTGGCATATGCCGCAGTCACCGCCATCTTCTCCCGCGTGTCCGGTGGCCAGCTGAATCCGGCCATCACCGTAGCCTCCGTGCTGGTTTCCAAGACGAAAATCCTGGATGGCATCCTCTATGTGATCGCTCAGGTCATCGGTGCCATCGCCGCCGGCTTCGCCGTGGTCAAGCTGCTGCCCACATCCGAGCAGGTAGCTGCCAAAGTGTGGCTGACTCCGGCCGTTAACGGTTTCGAAAACGGCTCCGTGTCTTACTCGCTGCTGACCCAGTATGGCATTACGTTCTCGATTACGTTGGCGATTGTCGTCGAGGTCGTTGCCTCTCTGATTGTCGTTGCCACCGCCATGTCTTCTCTGGGTGATCACGGCGAGTCCTCGGACCGTCATATCATTGCCATGGGTCTTGCCTATGGTCTGGCCGCCGCCATCAGCTACCCGGTTACCGGTGCCGGTCTCAATCCCGCCCGTTCCACCGGCATCGCGCTGGCCGCGATGAATGAGGGCCTTACGCAAAATCCGCTGCAGCAGCTGTGGGTATTCTGGATTAGCCCGGTCTTGGCCGCCTCTGTGGTGGCGTTGGTCATGATCATCGCGCAGATGATGACCACTCCCAAAGTGCCGGCTGCCGCCGATCTTCCGCAGATGGATGCCGATGCAAACGCGGACACGCTCGACGATGGCGAATTCTTCGATCAGGCCGCCTCGTCTGATGGCGATTCAGCGGAAAAAGATGTTGCCGAAGAGTCCAAAGAAGCTGAAGTAGGTAATCAGCAGGCCGATTCCCAAGGCGATGCCGATGAAGGAGTCGAACGCCACTGAGCGCACTTTCCATGGGCTTTTGTCCTGAAGAATCAGACGAACAAGCCCGGTGATGATGGCCGTCACGGCAAGTATGACCGTGGCGGCCATCGTATATCCGAAAGCAACCAACAGTGTGATGACGGCGACGACGCCGAGTACGCACCATTCAAACCATGGCTTGCCCTCATGTGCTTCGGATACATAGGGATGGTTGTGCATGTTGCGATTCCTTCTGTCGAACGGTTACGTGACCACAATAGCAGCCAAAACGCACAAAGGTGGATTCCGCCTGGACCCGTTGACGGGTCCAGGCGGAATCCACCTTTGTGCGTTTTGGCTGAGCTGCTCTCCTCAGAGAGTCCCGATCAGTGGAAGAAGTGGCGGGTGCCGGTGAGGTACATGGTCACGCCGGCCTTATTGGCCGCTTCGATGACCTCCTCATCGCGGATGGAGCCGCCAGGCTGCACGATTGCCTTGACGCCCGCGTCGATAAGCACCTGGGCACCATCGGCGAACGGGAAGAACGCATCGGATGCCGCGACCGCACCGGTGGCGCGATCGGCACCATCGGCCAGCGTGTTGGCGCGCTCGACGGCCAGATGGCAGGAGTCCACGCGGTTGACTTGGCCCATGCCGATGCCAACCGTGGCCTGGTCGTGGGCCAGCAGGATGGCGTTGGACTTCACGCAGCGGATTGCACGCCATGCGAACACGAGGTCCTTCAGCGTGTCGGCGTCGGCGGCCTCGCCGGCCACGAGCTTCCAGGCGTCCGGATCGTCGCCGACGGCGTTGATCAGATCAGTGTCCTGCACAAGCAGGCCGCCATCGATCTGGCGGATGGCCTCGTGGCTCTTCGGCGGCTCGGCCACCTTGAGGATGCGCAGGTTCTTCTTCTTGGTCTGCAGCAGTTCGAGCGCGGCCGGCTCATAGTCGGGGGCTACGATGACTTCGGTGAAAATCGGGCGCACGCTTTCGGCCATCTCAAGAGTGACCTTGGAGTTGCAGGCGATCACACCGCCGTAGGCGCTCATCGGGTCGCAGGCGTGAGCCTTCTTGTGTGCCTCGGCCACGGTCGCGCCAATGGCCAGACCGCACGGATTGTTGTGCTTGACTACGGCCACGGCAATGGCGGGAGCCATATCCCATACGGTGCGCCAGGCGGCGTCCGCGTCCACGTAGTTGTTGTAGCTCATCGGCTTGCCGCCGAGCTGCTCGGCGTGGGCGAAACCGGTCTGGTTGAGCGGGTCAATGTAGAGGGCGGCCTGCTGGTGGGAGTTCTCGCCGTAGCGCAGGGTGTGCGCACGATCCCAGGTGCGGGTGAACTGGGCCGGGAACTTGGCGGAATCGATTTCAGTGTCCTGATCGTCCTTGTCCACTTCGACGGCGTCCAAGGAGGCCGGCTTCGGCCAGTGCTTGGCGGTCCATTCGTTGATGGTGGCGTCATAGGCGGCGGTGTGGGCGAATGCCTTGGCGGCAAGCCACTTGCGCTCGTCGAGGGAGAAGCCGGTGCCGTCGGCCACACGCTCGGCGACCAAGGCGTAATCGGCCGGATCGGTGACGATGGCCACGGTGGCGTGGTTCTTGGCCGCGCCACGCACCATGGAGGGGCCGCCGATGTCGATCTTCTCGATGGTGTCGGCTTCGTTGGCACCGGAGCGAACGGTGTCGGCGAACGGGTACAGGTTGACGACCACCAGATCAAACGGCTTGATGCCGAAGCCGTCAAGCTGCTTGGCGTGTTCGGGTTTGGTCATATCAGCCAGAATGCCGGCGTGAATGTACGGATGCAGCGTCTTGACGCGGCCGTCGAGGCATTCGGGGAATCCGGTGACATCGGACACCTCGGTTACCTTGACGCCCAGCTCGGCGAGCTTCCTGGCGGTCGAACCGGTGGAAACGACTTCGGTGCCGGCCTTCACGAACGCTTCCGCGAGTACTTCGATGCCTTCCTTATGAAAGACCGAGACCAGTGCCCGACGGATCGGTCGGTTCGTGTTTGTCATCCTGTTCCTCCTTGGATTCTTGTGGTTGTGACGCCAGGGACCGCGCCTGACGGACGATGACGGTCTTCGGGGTCGCGGCGGTGGTGCGGGAATCATTGATCCTCCCAACCAACCAGCCTATCGAAAAAACGAGCGCTGTGCCAATCAGCGCGAGTAGCCATGCCGCGGTAAATCCCAATGCGGTCGAATGACCGACGACTCTGGTGGAGGCCATGACGTCGACGCCAATGTGAGCGAGACGATGATCGCCAAGCGATCCATTGGACAGAGCGAACAGCAATGTGGATGCCAGTGAGATCAGCATCGCGCTCAGGCAGAATGACCCGGCGGAGTAGATCAGCGAAACCAGTACTGGGCCGCGGGTGGACGAATTCCGTATATTCAACGGTCTGCAGGCGAATCCTTGCGGCAGGAATACAGCCAGCAGGCCCACGAGCGCAGCGATGGCGAGAGGCGCGTTCAAGGCAACGGTACGCCATAGTTCGCTGCTGACCGGTTCGGGCAGAATACCGAATACCGGTATTGCAGGAAGCTCTTTGGATTGGCCGAGCCATAACGTGAAACTGGCCAAATCACCGATGGCGAATCCGCCGCCGAAGAGCCAGGAAACAGCCCAGAGCATGACGTTGGGTAGCCAGATCAGCATGGCGACGGTGGTGAGAATTCGTGAACCGGTTTCCATCCCGGACAATCCGAACAACGATACGACAGCGGCATGGTTGCGTACCGCCCATACGATGACGGTAATCAATCCAATTGCCAGGTATATGCCCAGTATCGCGACGGCCAAGGCGACGCCGATTTTCAGGCAGTGGCGTATGTCCGCCGGCACCTGCTTGCGAGTCCAGTCCCTGAATGCTCGCATCTTGGCTGATTCCGGTACGGCTGCGCATAGGAAACCGATCGAGAATACGATGGCTGCTTTCAGCAACACAAGCCACTGGTCATCGACAAGACCTAGGTGTACGGATTGCCGGAATACCTCGTTCAACCCGAGCCAAACAACCAATCCGGCAACATACGCATGCGGTCCGTAAGCTTTGATTCGCATGGTGAGTGCATTGATCAGCCATATCAGCAGTATAGTCAACATCAATGGCGTGATGGTGAGGGTGAACGAATCGGTTCTAAAGCCCGATCCCTCACTCAGAAGCACAACGGCCTGTGTCAGCGAGGTTGTGCCGACGGTGAGATTGTCGGCGCCCTCTTCCATGGAGACGACCAATAACATCAGCGCTGTATAGCAGCCTAATGCAATGGCATAGATGGCCATGGATGCGAGGGCGACTATGGCTCCCCGCACCCATTGGCGAATCACGGCTTTCATCACGATCGGTGGACGTCGCTCAGTCGATGTTGGCCTTGGCGAGGATGCCGCGCATGATCTGAGCCGCCTGGCCAGGGGTCCTGCCCACGGGGATGCCGGCCGCCTCAAGCGACTCCTTCTTGTCCTGGGCGGTGCCCTTGCCACCGGAGACGATGGCACCGGCATGGCCCATCTGCTTGCCTTCGGGGGCGGTGAAACCGGCGATGTAGGCGACGACCGGCTTGGTCATGTGCTCCTTGGCCCATGCGGCGGCGTCCTGTTCGGCGAAGCCGCCGATTTCGCCGATCATCATGACAGCCTTGGTGTCGGGGTCGGCTTCGAATGCCTGCAGGGCATCCAGCAGCGTCGTGCCGACGATCGGATCGCCGCCGGCGCCGAGACATCCGGTGAAGCCGATATCGGACAATTCGCCCATGAGCTGGTAGGTGAGGGTGCCGGATTTGGAGACCAGTCCGAGCGGGCCGCGGCCGACGATGCCGTCGGGGATGATGCCCAGGTTGACGCCTGGGTTACCGAGGGTGATGAGGCCGGGGCAATTCGGTCCGATGATGCGCACGCCCCTGGTGAGCGCGAGTTCGACGAAATACGAGGAATCGGCTACTGGAATGCCTTCGGTGATGACCACGATGAGTTCGATGCCTGCTTCGACTGCTTCGACCACAGCGGACTTGGCGAACTTCGGCGGCACGAACACCACGCTGGCCTTGGCGCCGGTGGCTTCACGGGCGTCGGCGCAGGTGGCGAACACGGGGATATCGGCGTCGGCGCCACCTTGGGCACCGGGGAAGGTGACGTGCATCCCGGCCTTGCGCGGATTCACGCCGCCGACGATATTGGTGCCGGCCTTGAGCATGCGCGCCGTATGGGTCATGCCCTGATGGCCGGTCATGCCTTGGACGATGACCGGAGCGCCGTCTTCGATGAACAGCATCAGAGAACCTCCTTGGACTGAATCGCCTCACCGGCGAGCTGCGCGGCCTTGGCCGCCGCGTCTTCCATGGTTTCGGACACATGGATATTCGGTTTGTTCGCGGAGGCGAGGATATGCAGACCCTCGGCCGCCGCGTTGCCGTCGAAGCGCACGACGATGGGTTTGGAACCGCCGAGCTTGGCGACGGCTTCGAGAATGCCGTTGGCGACCTCCACGCAGGAAGTAATGCCGCCGTATACGTTGATGAATACGGATTCGACCTGCGGGTCGGACAGGACGATCTGCAGGCTCTCGGCCATGACCGCGGCGGAGGCGCCGCCGCCGATGTCCAGGAAGTTGGCGGGTTTGACATTGCTGCCCTGCTCCTCGCCGGCGCCGGAGACGGCGTCCAGGGAACTCATGACGAGTCCGGCACCGTTGCCGATCACGCCGACCTCGCCGTGCAGATGCACGTAATGCAGTCCGTGTTCACGGGCGCGCTGCTCGAAGGGGTCGGGGACGACGGAATCCACGAATCGCTCCCAGCCACCATGCCGGAAGGCGGCGTTGTCGTCCAGGGAAATCTTGGCGTCCAAGGCGCTCAGCTGCTTGGTGGACTCGTCGTCCGGGTCGCCGATCTTGGCCAGAGGGTTGATCTCCACGAGTGTGGCGTCGTTGTCTTTGAAGACGCGCCACATCTTCAGCAGAATCTGCGCGGCCTGATCGACGTCGGCATGGTAGAAGCCGATGCTGCGGGCCATCTCGGTGGCCGCGGCCAGATCGAAATCGCCGAGCGCGTCGATGTGCAGGCGTTTGACGGATTCCGGATGCTCCTTGGCGATCTCCTCCACCTCGGTGCCGCCGTTGGCGGTGGCCAGCACATCAAAGTCGCGAGAGGTGCGATCCACGGAGATGGATACATAGTACTCATGCAGGATGTTCTTGGCTTCGGCCACGAGCACGCCGGAGACCTTGTGGCCGTGTATGGTCATCGGAAGAATGGACTCGGATTCGACAATGGCCTCGTCGCGGTTGTGGGCGATCTTGACGCCGCCAGCCTGACCGCGATGGCCGATCTTGACCTGCGCCTTGATCACGCATGGATAGCCGATTGTGTCCGCCGCTTCCGCGACTTCATGGGAGTTCTGGGCGAAGATGGCGCTCGGGGTGGGAATGTCCTGTTCCTCGAGCAGCTGACGCGCCTGATATTCGTAAAGATCCATCGATCCTTCCCTGACTATGTAATTGGTCCGTCATGTAACTGTACACAGTACATGACGGACCTTAAAAACCGAATGTATGTTGGGTGAGACGAACGCTCAGGCCGGCATCGCCATCAGCGAGCTGACGGGCTTGCCGCCAAGCTTGTCGATGCCGTCGAGGCCTTCGAGCCGCATCACGAAACCATAGCCCGCCACGGTGCCTCCCACCTTGTCGATAAGATCGGTGGCGGCCTTGGCGGTGCCGCCCGTAGCGATGAGGTCATCGACGATAAGCACCCGCTCCCCCGCCTGCACGGCATCCGTCTCGATCTCGACGCGCGCCGAGCCGTATTCGAGATCATAGGATTCGCCGATGGTCTCGGGCGGCAGCTTGCCGGCCTTGCGTACGGCGATGAACCCCTTGCCCATGCGGGCGGCCAGAGCCGGGCCGAACAGGAATCCGCGCGACTCGAGGCCGGCGATGGAATCGAATTCGCCCGCCGGCACCGGCAGGGCCGCCTCAAGCGCCTCGAGCAGGATTCTCAGGCCCTTGGGATCGGCGAACACCGGCATGAAATCACGGAAGATGATGCCTTCCTTGGGGAACCCGGGTATGGAACGCACCAACGACACCAGATATTCGGCGTCCTGCCGTCCCACCTTGTCCAATGCGTCGATGGTGATGTCCGACTGTGCCATAATATTCACCCTCCTGTACTGATGTGCTGCGACGCCGCCAAATCGTACGGCCTACTTCGTGGCGGTCCCGTCTGCGGCGGCCGGGGAGTCGACGTCCTCGGCCGCATCGTTCTCTCCGGACGTGATGGACGCCTCGATCGGGGTCTGCCCGGACTCATCGGCGGTCGGAGTCCCGGCATCCTGGTCGGGAAGCGGATCGCCGTTCTCGTCGACCTCGGCATCGGACACGTAGGCCGGGCGGATGTATTCGCGGGCGATGGCGTTGAAACCGAAACGCAGCTTGGATCCCTCGGAGTCGATGACGATCTCCTCGTACTGCTCATCGACCTCGACGACCTTGCCGATCACCTGACCGATGGTGATGACCTCGGTGCCTGGCTGCAGGTTGCGACGGAAGTCCTGTTTCTCCTGCTGCTGCTGCTTGGCCTTCTTGGACTGCCACCACATCATGCCGCCGAAAACGACGATGATCACGATAAGCATAATGGACTGTTCCACGGAAAACTCCTTCAGATGAACGGCATTGACGAAATGTCGCCAAGTGTGCAAACAGGAAAAGTCTAGAAGGGCTTGCTGACATCATCCCTTGGCGTAATCCCCAGGTGTCGCCAGGCCTTCTCAGTGGCCACGCGGCCTTTCGGGGTGCGGATCAGGAAACCCTCACGCACGAGATACGGCTCGCATACGGTTTCCACGGTCTCCGACTCCTCGCCCACCATGGCCGCAAGGTTGTTCAGTCCCACGGGCCCGCCATTGAAATTACGCACGATGGCGTCGAGTACGGCGATGTCCAGGCGGTCAAGACCCTCCGAATCGATCTGGTATAAGGCCAAGGCCTCCTTGACGTCATCCGACCGCACCTCGATCAGGTCATGCACGATCGCCCAATCGCGCACACGGCGCAGCAGACGATTGGCGATGCGCGGCGTGCCGCGCGAACGCAACGCGAGTTCCCGAGCCGAGCCGTCGCCAAGATTCACGCCCAGCACATTGGCCGAACGTTCGATGAGCTTCTGCAGCTCGTCGTGCGGGTAGAAGTCAAGATGTGCGGTGAAACCGAAGCGTGCGCGCAACGGACTCGGCAACATGCCCTCGCGCGTGGTGGCGCCGATGACGGTGAACCGCGGCAGGGTCAACGGAATGGAGCTGGCGCCCGGACCCTTGCCGACCATCACGTCGACACGGAAATCCTCCATCGCGATGTACAGCAACTCCTCGGCGGCGCGCGGCAGACGGTGGATCTCGTCGATGAACAACACCTCACCGGTATCAAGCGAACTGAGAATCGAGGCGAGATCGCCGGCGTGTTGGACCGCAGGCCCGGAAGTGACGCGAATCGGCACTTCGAGCTCGTTGGCCACGATCATGGCCAACGTGGTCTTGCCCAAACCGGGTGGGCCGGCGAGCAGGATATGATCGGGCGGCACGTCCCGCTTGCGCGCGGCGTCGAGGAACAGTTGAAGCTGGGCTTTGAGCCGGGGCTGGCCGATGAATCCCCCAAGGACATGCGGGCGCAATTCCTCATCGCTGACCGGCTCGTTGCCGATCGGCTGCGAGGAGACCATGCGTAACGACTCCTCGTTGGCACCGGTGTTGGAGGCGCCGTAATCCGTCGTCTCGTTCATCAGCGCCCCCTATCCATACGGGCCAAGGCGAGCCGCAGCACACGCGGCGCATCGTCGGAGGCCAGCGGCATGGGAACATCGTTCTCTGCGCAGGCTTCGGTGACGGCCCGCTGAGCGTCCTGCTGACGCCAGCCAAGAGAGATCAGACCCTCCACGACCTGCTCCACGCCGGCGTCGACGGTCGGCTGGTATGGCGCGTTGCCGGCCGACGCGTCATCGGACTGGTTCAGATCGACGGATCCCTTGAGCTCCAGGATGATCTTCTGCGCGCCCTTCCTGCCCAATCCCGGCGCCTTGGCCAGTGCGGCGGCGTCATTGTCGGCGATGGCGCGGGCCAGCTGGCTTGGGGTCATCGTGCCCAGCAGCGACTGCGCCACCTTCGGTCCTATGCCGGAGACCTTGATGAGCTGCAGGAACACTCTCTTGGAGTCCCGGTCGAGGAACCCGTACAGTGTGACAGAATCCTGCGAGAGGTTCAGATACGTGAAGACGCAGGCGTCCTGGCCGGCGTGCAGGCGGCCCAAGTCGGTGGCGGACATGCGCGTCTCATAGCCCACTCCCCCGACGTCGATCAATGCGGTGTCGGTTTCAACCGATTCCACCCGCCCGGTCAGAATGCCAATCATACAGGTACTCCTTGAACGTTTCGGTATTCAGGATTCGAACATCTGTTCGAAAGTATACTACATACCTCGATCGCTGTTCTTGCGTCGGCGCGTGGAGTTTTGCGCGGCCTCAGCCCACTGGCGTTGCGCGGCGGTCAGATGCTGCTCACGCTCGCCGCCCTGCAGCGCCCCCGCCGGACGCAGGGCATGGCATATGGCCAAGGCCAGCGCGTCGGCGGCGTCGGCGGGCGTCGGCATCTTGGTAAGGTTCAGGACACGCGTCACCATGCGTTCCACCTGCACCTTCTGCGCCTGCCCGTTGCCGGTGATGGCCAGTTTCGCCTCGGTCGGGGTGTGAAGCGCCACGGGGATGCCGCGTTGCGCGGCGGCGAGCATGGCAAGGCCGGCCGCCTGCGCGGTACCGAGCACGGTGTTGCGGTTGGACTGGGCGAACACACGCTCGATGGACACGGCATCAGGCGCGAAGCGGTCCATTTTCTCGGACAGACCGTTATAGATGGCCAGCAGGCGCAGATCCTGGGTGATGTCGGGCGAGGACCGCACCACGTCCACGTGAATAAACGAAAGCCGGCGGTGCTCGCCGGCTTCGATCACGCCGACCCCGCAGCGCGTGAGCCCGGGGTCGACGCCGAGGATGATCACGAGGACTACTCCTCGTCGAGCTGGGCCATCACCTCATCGGACGCGGTCCAGTTGGAGTAGATGTTCTGCACATCATCGAGGTCATCGAGGTTGTCGATGAGCTTGGACACCTTGCGTGCATCCTCGAGGCTCAGCTCGACCTCGTTCTTCGGCTGCATGACCTGGTCGGCGGAATCGTAGTCGAAACCGGCGTCCTGCAGAGCCTTGCGCACGGTGAACAGGTCGGACGGACCGGTGATGACGGTGTAGACCTCGCCATCGTCGGTAACGTCCTCGGCACCGGCTTCGGCGGCGGTCTCGAACAGCTTGTCGAAGTCCACGCCTTCGGACGGCACCACGATCTGACCCTTGCGCTCGAAGTTGAAGGACACGGAGCCGGAGGTGGCCAGGGAGCCGTTGCCCTTGGTCAGGGTGGAACGCACTTCGGCGGCCGCACGGTTGCGGTTGTCGGTCAGGCACTCGATGATGAGGCCCACGCCAGCGGGAGCGTAGCCTTCGTAGACGATGTCTTCGTAGTTGGCGGCGCCGTCTTCAGCACCGGCACCACGCTTGACGGCACGAGCGATGTTGTCGGCCGGCATGGAGGCCTTCTTGGCCTTGTAGATGGCATCGTACAGGGACGGGTTGCCGTCCGGGTCGCCACCGCCGAGGCGGGCGGCGATTTCGATGTTCTTGATGAGCTTGGCGAAGAGCTTGCCGCGCTTGGCGTCGATGGCGGCCTTCTTGTGCTTGGTGGTCGCCCACTTGGAATGACCTGACATAATGCTCCTAGCAGTAATAAACGGATGATGTCAAACGAAACGATTGTAGGCCGTTAATCAGACATACCCGTGATGTTTTCGATTGTCTTTTTGAATCATGCGCTGGTTCGACCAGATGCATGAGGGTATCGTGCCGGTATCAGACGAGCGGCAGATGGTAGTCGGAAGCCAGCTGTGCAAACGCTTTGGCATACGCATCCCGCTGATCGGACAGCAGAATCGGCATGGTGCGCGTTTGGGCGACGATGGGCATGAAGTTCGCGTCACCGTTCCAGCGCGGCACCACATGCTGATGCAGATGGGCCGCGACCCCCGCGCCCGCTACCTCGCCCTGATTGATGCCGATATTGTATCCGTCCGGATGGGAGACGGTCTCCATCACCTTCATGGCGAGGGTGGTGGCCTTCTCGAACTCGAACAATTCGGCGTCGTCAAGTTCGGTGATGAATCCGACGTGACGGTACGGGCAAATCATGAGATGCCCGACGTTATACGGGTAGAGGTTCATGATGGCGAACACGTGCGTGCCGCGCCAGGCGATGAGGCCGTCTTCGTCGGACTTCTTCGGTCCGGCGCAGAACGGACATTCCTTCGACTTGGGTTTGGTCGGACGATCCTCGCTGTTGCGCAGCACATAGGTCATGCGCTGCGGGGTCCACAGTCGTTCGATCGTGTCTTCCTGAGGCGGGAAGTCCGCCGGATCATCGACACGCACGTCAGCCATCATGTATTCCTTTACTCAGCTACAGCGGCGTTGAAGTCGTCGGCGGAGTTCACCTGGACGCGCTTGGCGATCACGGCGAGGATCTGCTCGCGAGCCTTGTCCACCGGTACGCCGTTGAGCTGGCTGCCGTCGCGGAAGCGGAAGCTCACCGCGTTGTTGTTCATGTCTTCCTCACCGACGATGAGGATGAACGGCACTTTGGACTTGGAGGCGTTGCGAATCTTCTTGCCGAAGCGGTCATCGGAGTAGTCGATCTCGCAACGGACCATCTCATCCTCGAGGGACTTGACGAAACCGGCCAGATGCGGGGCGAACTCGTCGGCAACCGGCACGCCGAGCACCTGCACGGGGGCCAGCCACGCCGGGAAGGCGCCAGCGTAGTGCTCGAGCAGCACGGCGAAGAAGCGTTCGATGGAGCCGAACAGGGCGCGGTGAATCATCACCGGACGCTGATGGGTGCCGTCCTTCGCGATGTACTCAAGCTGGAAACGCTCGGGCAGGTTGAAGTCGAGCTGGATGGTCGAGACCTGCCAGGTGCGGCCGATGGCGTCACGGGCCTGCACGGAGATCTTCGGGCCGTAGAAGGCGGCCCCGCCCGGATCGGCCACGAGGTCGAGGTGGGATGCCTCGGCGACCTCACGCAGGGTACGGGTGGCCTCCTCCCAGATCTCGTCGGAGCCGACGTACTTATCCGGATCCTTGGTGGAGAGCTCCAAGTAGAAGTCGGACAGACCGAAGTCCTTGAGCAGATTCAGCACGAAGGTCAGCAGGCTGGTCAGCTCGTCTTTCATCTGCTCGCGGGTGCAGTAGATGTGGGAATCGTCCTGAGTCAAGCCACGCACACGGGTCAGGCCGTGGACCTCACCGGACTTCTCGTAACGGTATACGGTGCCGAACTCGAAGAGGCGCAGCGGCAGCTCACGGTAGGAACGCTGGCGCGACTTGAAGATCAGGTTGTGCATCGGGCAGTTCATCGGCTTCAGGTAATAGTCGAAGCCGGGCTTGGTCACGTTGCCGTCCGCGTCGTACTCCTCGTCGAGGTGCATGGCCGGGTACATGCCGTCCTTGTACCAGTGCAGGTGGCCGGAGGTCTCGTACAGGCCGCCCTTGGTGATGTGCGGGGTCTGCACGAAGCTGTAGTGGTGCTTGCGGTGCATTTCGCGGGAGTAGTCCTCCATCGCGTTGATCACGGCAGCGCCCTTCGGATGGAACACAGCCAGACCGGGGCCGATCTCGTCCGGGAAGGAGAACAGGTCCATCTCGGCGCCGAGCTTGCGGTGGTCTCGCTTGGCGGCTTCCTCCAGACGGGTCTGGTATGCCTTGAGATCTTCCTTGGTGGCCCAAGCGGTGCCGTAGATGCGCTGCATGGTCGGGTTCTTCTCGCTGCCACGCCAGTAGGCAGCGGCTGAACGCTCAATCTTGAAAGCCTTGATGTAGCGGGTGTTCGGTAGGTGCGGGCCGCGGCACAGGTCCTTCCAGACCACATTGCCGTCACGGTCGACGTTGTCGTAGAAGCTGAGTTCCTTCTCGGAAATCTCGGTGGCGGCGGCCGGGTCGAGGTGTGCTTCCTTGTCTTCGATCAGCTCGATCTTGAAGGGCTGGTCGGCCTCTTCCTTCAGGGCCTCTTCCTCGGTCACGGACCGGCGGCGGAAGGACTGGGAGGACTTGATGATGCGCTGCATGCGCTTCTCGATGTCCTTGAGGTCTTCCGGGGTGAAGGGCTTGTCAACCTGGAAATCGTAGTAGAAGCCGTCCTTGATCACCGGGCCGACGCCGAGCTTGGCGTTCGGATAGACCTCTTGCACTGCCTGGGCCATGACGTGGGTGGCCGAGTGACGCATGATCGCGAGGCCGTCTTCGGAATCGAGCGTGATGGGCTCTACGGTGTCGCCGTCGGCAAGCGGCGTGTACAGGTCACGGTTTTCGCCGTTGATCTTGACCGCGATGATGTTCTTGTCTTCCGCGAACAGTTCTACGCCGGTGGTGGTTGCTTCCACCTCCTTCGCTTCGCCGTTGACGGTTATGGAGATGGTAGCTTGCGCCATGATTTGTCCTTTGCTATCGGGGCCCGCGGTACTAATGTGCAGGCCTGGACTGGTTAATCAACGTAGGACACGATAGGTTGGGCGTACGACAAATACCACCAGCATCTGAACCAATACGAAAAAAACCTCGCCGAAGCGAGGTTTCGTTGTGGAGCGGACAACGGGACTCGAACCCGCGGTCTCAACCTTGGCAAGGTTGCGCTTTACCAACTAAGCTATGTCCGCAAAGGAATCCGCCGTGAGAAGCGGAATCCAGTGGGCGATGTAGGAATCGAACCTACGACCCCTTCGGTGTGAACGAAGTGCGCTAGCCGCTGCGCCAATCGCCCGAATACTCGGTTCTTCAGTTATATCCAGTCGAATTGCTTCGACTTTCGTGGGCGATACAAGATTCGAACTTGTGACCCCTTCCGTGTCAGGGAAGTGCGCTACCACTGCGCCAACCGCCCGGGTCATATTTCATCCCATTGAATTGCTTCGCTGGTCTGAGAGGTGGGTACGAGAGTCGAACTCGTCTATACGGCTTTGCAGGCCGCTGCCTAACCGCTTGGCTAACCCACCGTAAGGTCTGTCAACTCACGGACCTAGAGCGGACAACGGGACTCGAACCCGCGGTCTCAACCTTGGCAAGGTTGCGCTTTACCAACTAAGCTATGTCCGCGTGTGTTTCCTTGGCGAGGTCTCCCTGCCGAAGCACGAGTGTTTACTATACACACATGCGTGTAGTTCGTCCAGCTGCGGCGTGTCGCCTGTAATTGCTTACTCTCGCTTATGGCTAAAGCATGCGCTTCAGGCAATGAACTCCAGTTACTCTAGAGGTATGAGTGAAGCAGCGAAGGACACCGGCGCAGTATTGATCGCCGCATTCGAGGGATGGAATGATGCCTGTCAGGCGGCGACGAACGTGGTGCGCCATCTGGTCAAGCGATATGAGTCCCGCGAGATTCGTCATATCCGTTGTGATGATTTCTATGACTACCAGGTTGCCCGTCCTATGCTGTGCCATGTTTCGGGACGCACCAATCTTATCTGGCCGCAGACTACGTTCTACGACATCACGTTGGACACAGGCAAGCATATCTATGCGCAGATCGCCCCTGAACCGAACTATCGGTGGAAGGAATACTGTAGCCAGAGTCTGGCCATCGCCGATGAGCTGGATGTCAATCGAATCATTACGTTAGGTTCGATGTTCTCCGATTGCCCGCATACTCGGCCGTTGCCCATCGCCGTCAGCGACGGAGACTGTCAGTGCGAAGGAGACCGGTCGTATAACGGCCCGGTGGGCATTCCTACTGTTCTGGATGTGGCCGCCGCGCAGCAAGGCTTTGCTCATTCCTCAATGTGGGTGTCCATCCCCCAATATTTGGGCAGCGACGAATGTTCTGCCGGCACTATGCGATTGCTGGATGCGTTGGGCAAGCATATCGGCTTCACCTTCGATACGGCAGATCTGAAGCAGAAAGCCGAACAGTGGAAGGCTCAGGCATCGATACTGGTTCGTTGTAATGACCAGCTTCATGATTATGTGGAGCATTTGGAGCACGACTACGACTTGCAGCAGAAAGCCGAGGCGGAGGCTTCTTTGGGAGCGCCCCAGGCCGAACAACTGGTCAAAGAAGCGGAAGCATTTCTGCGCCAGATGGGTAATTAGCCCATATATGGTGATGCTCCCGCTGGATGAACAGCCCTGTGGGCTGTTCATCCAGCGGGAGCATGTGCACGTCGCACAAAATGTCGGGAGCTGGCTCGCGTAGCGAGACTGAGGGTGGTTCTGCTGGCATATTCCAGTGACCATCATCAGTCAGCTTCGCTGACGGCTCCCGCCGGCGGAAGCACCATTATATTGAGTCGCCTCTATTGATCTGTCTTATGCCGCAGCCGCCACGGAGGGATCGATGGCCGGCAGCACGCCCACAATCAGCAGCACGGCGACGACCACAGCCAAACCGATGCGGTAGATGGCGAAGGCCTTGTAGGAGAAGGTCGATACGAACTTCAGGAAGCCGATGATCACGATATAGCCGAGTACGAAGCTGATGACCATGGCCACGAGGGTCGGCCCCCAGCCGGGGAACATCGCATCGGTTTTGTAGTTCTTCACGGCCTTGACGGTTTCCAGCAGCCCCGAGCCGAACACCGCGGGAATGGCCATCAGGAAGCTCAGGCGCACGGCGGCTTCGCGGGTGTATCCCAGTGCACGTCCAACGGTGATGGTGCCGCCGGAGCGGGACACGCCCGGAATCAGTGCCATGGACTGGCCCAGACCGAAGAGGAACGCATCACGGTACGTCATATCGTCCATGGTCTTGTTCTGCCGGGCCTTGGCGTCCACCACCCACAGCAGCACGCCGAACACCAGCAGCACGGTCACCGTGATCCACAGGTTGCGCAACGAGGTTTCGATGACGTCCTGCAGCGTGAAGCCGAGGATGACGATCGGAATGGAACCGACGATGATGTTCCAGCCGAGTGTGGCGTATTCGTCGCCGCGCCCCATACGGGCTTTCCAATCCTTGCCGTTCCTGCCGAACAGGCAGCCGAACCAATGGGTGAGGATGTTGATGATGTCATGGCGGAAGTAGAGGATCACCGCCAGTTCGGTGCCGATCTGGATGATGGCGGTAAACGCCGCACCGGGATCAGAGCCCAGCATCAGATCGCCGAAAATACGGATATGCGCGCTGGAGGATACCGGGAGATATTCGGTCAGCGCCTGAACGATGCCGAGAATGATCGCTTGGAAGAAATTCATAACCCCTCGTGATTTCTGAGTATTTGATGTGCTATGACGATGAACACCCTACCCAAGGGGGTGTAGAACAACGCTAAGAATCGGTAACATCCACGGCTTCTACAATGAAAGTGGATATAGTACGTAAGCGACGAAGGGAGCATTATGGCCACGTATCGCAAAAGCAGGGCATTCGCACCGGAAGGATTCTTCGAATGCGAGGGCCGAGGGCTCGAATGGTTGGGAGCGGCTCATGCGCAGGGCGGCCCGCGCGTGGTGCAGGTATACGGCTGGGGCAAGGATTATCTGGATATCGAACGTGTGGGTAGCGCGTCCCCCACGCCTCAGGCGGCACGAGCTTTTGGTGCGGCTCTGGCCCATATGCATGATACTGGTGCCGAATATTTCGGGTCTGCGCCTGACGGATATAACGGCACATGCTACTTCGGACCATTGCAGGACCCAGTGAAAATGGATACCGGCGAGTGGACCGACCCGATCAGCTATTTCGCTGATGGACGGCTGCGCCCGATGGTCAACCTTGGTGTGAGGCGTGGCGAGCTGGATAAGCGCGATGTTGAGTTGACTGAGCGCGTGATTGAAGCGCTGCCGGACCTGATGGGCCGCGCCGCAGCCGACAAGCCGGCGCGCATCCACGGCGATCTGTGGAGCGGCAATGTGATGTGGACCGCCGATTCCGGGCAGTCCGAGGCCGTGCTCATCGATCCGGCGGCACATGGCGGTCATCGCGAGGAGGATCTGTCTATGCTGCACCTGTTCGGCATGAGCTATCTGAGCGAAATCACCGAGGGCTACCAGTCCGTACATCCGCTGAAGGCCGGATGGCAGGAGCGTATCACGCTCTGGCAGCTCTACCCCATCGCCGGCCATTGCGTCTTCTTCGGCGGCGGCTACGTCAACGAATACCGCTCCATGTGTCGTTCCCTGCTGAAGTGACAGACTTGGCTCCCCTCTCTGAGGGGAGCCAAGAACGCATCCACTCTCAGCTCAGTGCATCCTTCAACTTGCTGAAGAAGCCTTTCTTTTGGCCAGCCTGTGGACGGGATGCCTGGGAGACGTGCGTGGCGCCTGAATCGTGCGAGGCGGCGAACTGTTCGATGAGGCCGCGCTCGGTTTCGTTGAGCTTGGTGGGAATCAGCACATTGACGTGGGCGATGAGGTTGCCACGCTCGTCCTTGTTGCGGATGTTCGTGACGCCCAGTCCCTTCAGCGTCACCGTATCCTCAGGCTGGCAGCCGGCCGGGATGGACACGGTCTTCTCACCGTCAAACGTGTTAATGGACAGATCGTGGCCGAGCACGGCCCAGCTCATCGGCACCTGAATCCAGCAGTGCAGGTCGTCGCCATCGCGAGTGAACTGCTTATCCGCTTTGATGCGAATGTCGATGTACAGGTCGCCGGCAGCGCCGCCGCCCTCACCCACTTCGCCCTGGTTGGCCAAGCGTAGACGCGCGTTGTCGTTGATGCCGGCGGGCACGGTGACACCCACGGTACGTGTGGTGCGCACACGGCCGTGGCCCATGCAGCTGGGGCACGGGTTCTGGATGATGGTACCGTGGCCCTCGCAACGTTCGCAGGGGGCGGAGGTCATCATCTGGCCGAGCATGGTGCGCACGACCTTCTGCATGAATCCCTGGCCGTGGCAGTCGGGGCAGGTGACCGGCTGCGCGCCGCCCTGGGCACCGGAGCCACCGCACTCCTGGCACAGGGAGAACGTATTGATCTTGACATGCGCGGTGCCGCCGAACACGGCGGTCTTCAGGTCGATGGACGCGGAGGCTAGGGCGTCGCGGCCGGGCTGGGTACGCGGCACCGGGCCCTGTGAGCCACCACCGAACGCGGAACCGAAGAACGTGGAGAACACGTCGCTCATATCGCCGAAGCCCGCCCCGGAGAAGCCGCCGGCACCGGCGTTCGGATCGTTCGGGTCGACGCCCGAATCATACATGCGGCGCTTGTCCGGATTGGACAGCACATCGTAGGCGTTGTTCACTTCCTTGAACTTGTCCTCGAATTCAGGGCCCGCGATGTCGGGGTGGTACTTACGGCTGAGCTTGCGGTATGCCTTCTTGATCTCGTCGTCACTGGCGCCGCGTTCCACACCCAGCGTCTCGTAATAATCTGCCACTTGATTGATCCTTTGTGTTCGTTTGGTCTGCGGGTCATTGTGCCACAGACGGCGGTCAGTCTTGGGTCCGGCCTTCGGAGAGGAAGGCGGTCAAATATCTGGCTACGGCCCTGACGGCGGCCATAGTGGCCGCATAGTCCATGTGGGTCGGCCCTATGGAGCCAACGAAGGCGATGGGCTCCATGTCGTTCGTCTGGCTCTCCGTCTCGGATTCGGTTTCGGGTTCGCCTACGGGATCGTTCCCCGCCGGTTCGCCCGCCTCACCGCTGCGCCCATAGCCACTGCTGACCACGGAAGCATGCAGTAGGCCGGGGGTGTGCATTTCGGAGCCGATGGCCACGCCCACGCCGGATGCATTCGTCTCCTCGCTCAGGTTGCTCATGAGCTTCATCAGCACGACCTGTTCTTCCAGCGCGTCGAAGAGCGGGGCCAGATCGGTCAGGGACCGGGAGTGGGCCAGGTGCGAGGTGCCGGACATGTACAGTTCGTTCGCACGTTCGTCCAATGCCATCGATTCGAAGGCGTCGGCCAGCGCGTCGGCCACGCCGCGCACCGACTCGTAGCCGGCGCTGGCGGCGATGGATCGCACGGTCTCCGCGGATTTCGATAGGGACAGTCCGACACATTGTTCGTTGACGGTGTTGGAGAGCCGGTTGATCTCGTCCACGGCGGGCATGGATGCGATGGTCAGGCCGTGCTGGGCCACGCGGCCGGTGTCGGTAATCACCACCGCGAGCAACGTGGTCATGGCAACGGGCACCATCTCCACATGCCGCAATGTGGCCTTGGCCAGCGATGGCGAGGTGACTACGGCCACTTGACCGGTGATTTCGGACAAGAGTCGTGCCGAACGCTGCAGCGCGTCCTTGAGGCTCACCGATCCGGACAAGAAACTGTTGATGCCGCGGCGTTGCGCCTCGCTGAGCGGCACCACGGTAGCAAGTCGGTCCACAAAGTATCGATAGCCCTTTTCGGTGGGCACACGACCGGCCGAAGTGTGCGGCTGAATCAGATAGCCTTCGTCCTCCAGAGCGGCCATGTCGTTACGGATGGTGGCCGAACTGACGCCGAGATCATGGTCGCGCGTCAGCGAAGTGGAGCCCACGGGCTCCTGAGAACGGATGTAATCCTCCACCACGGCGCGCAGCACCAGCATGCGTCTTGATTGCGTCATACGCGCCTCCTCATATATATACATTTCATATCAGTCACGGTTCACTCAGGGTGTACCCCGACGGTCGGTTCGCCACGCCGCGACACGCGGGAACCCAGAAATATTGCCTCTTTCTTGGCTCCGTCACGTGCAGGTGGCGCACTTCACCCTAGAACATTGTATTAGCACTCCTTAGGCTTGAGTGCTAATGCGTTCGTTTGCAGCGTAGCAATGTTCACTGTGAACGCTAACAGAACACAAACTACCAAAACACGCCAAAATTGCACCACAACGTCGTAAACCGACGGTAGCATGGTAATCGCAATGTGAGGGCGTCAAGCGCCCGGCACAAGCCGGATACGCGGCCCGACCAATTGGAAGGAAAGTAATCCATGACCGAATTCAAGGAGACCGAGCTCGACGAGCGCGCCATCAAGATGGCAAAGGTCCTTTCGGCTGACGCGGTTGAGAAGGCGGGCTCCGGCCACCCCGGCTCCCCCGTCTCCCTGGCGCCCGTCGCCTACACGCTGTACCAGCACTTCATCAAGCACGATCCGAATGATCCCAACTGGGAAGGCCGCGATCGCTTCATCCTTTCCGGCGGCCACGCCTCCCTCACCCAGTACGTCCAGCTGTACTTCTCCGGTTACGGCGTGACCTTGGACGACCTCAAGAGCTTCCGTGGCAGCGCGGCCACCCGCACCCCGGGCCACCCGGAGTACGGCCTGACCCCGGGCATCGAAATGACCACCGGCCCTCTGGGTCAGGGCTTCGCCTCCGCCATCGGCTTCGCCTACGGCGAGCGTTTCCAGCGCGGTCTGCTTGACCCGGAGACCCCGAAGGAAGATTCCCCGTTCTACCACAAGATCTGGGCCATCTGCGGCGAAGGCGACATCGAGGAGGGCATCTCCGGCGAGGCCGCTTCCCTGGCCGCCAACCAGAAGCTCGGCAACCTGACCGTGATCTTCGACGCCAACCGCATCCAGATCGAAGGCGACACCAACCTGGTGCTGGCCGAGGACGTGCTCAAGCGCTTCCAGGCCTACGGCTGGTACACCGACGAGTTCAGCTTCATCCAGCCCGACGGCTCCTACAAGGAGGACATCGAAGGCCTGGCCGACGTCATCGCCAAGGCCGAGAAGGCCGCTCCGGACCAGCCGAAGCTCATCAAGGTCCACTCCCTGATCGCCTGGCCGACCCCGGGCAAGACCAACGACCCGTCCTCCCACGGCTCCAAGCTGGGCGCCGAGGCCGTCGCCGGCCTCAAGAAGCTCCTCGGCTACGATCCGGAGGAGTCCTTCCACGTCGACGAAGAAGCCCTGGCCCACGCCCGCAAGGTCGCCGATCGCGGCCTGGAGGCCCACAAGGCCTGGGACGAGAAGTTCGACGCCTGGCGCAAGGCCAACCCGGACAAGGCCGCCCTGTACGACCGCCTGAAGGCCGGCGAGCTGCCGGAAGGCTTCGACAAGGCCCTGGACGACCTTGAGGCCACCTTCGAAGTCGGCAAGAACGTCGCCACCCGCGGCGCCTCCGGCTCCGTGCTCAACGCCATCGCCGCCGTCATGCCGGAACTCTGGGGCGGCTCCGCCGACCTCGGCGGCTCCAACAAGACCGACCTCAAGGGCGCTGCAACCTTCGCCCCGGCCGAGTGCGCCACCGTTCAGTGGCCGAACTGCAACGAGTTCGGCCGCCAGCTGCACTTCGGCGTGCGTGAGTTCGCCATGGGCTGCATCACCAACGGCATCCTGCTCGGTTCGCACACCCGTCCGTTCGGCGGCACCTTCTTCATGTTCTCCGACTACGAGCGTTCCGCCGTCCGTCTGGCCGCCCTCATGCAGATCCCGAACCTGTACATCTGGTCCCACGACTCCGTCGCCGTCGGCGAGGACGGCCCGACCCATCAGCCGGTCGAGCACCTTGCTTCCTTCCGCGCGATTCCTCAGCTTGAGGTCATTCGCCCGGCCGACGCCTTCGAGACCGCCGAAGCTTATCGTTACTTCTTCGAGAAGAAGAACACCCTGCCTGGTGCCATGGTTCTGACCCGTCAGGGCGTCCCGGTGCTCGCCGAGACCGCCGCCAAGGCCAAGGAAGGCGTTCGCAAGGGCGCCTACGTGCTCGTGGACACCGAGGGCACCCCGGACGTCATCCTCATGGCTTCCGGCTCCGAGGTCCAGTGGGCCGTGGCCGCCGCCAAGACCCTGGCCGGCGAGGGCGTCAAGGCCCGCGTGGTGTCCGTGCCGTCCCTCGAATGGTTCGAGGAGCAGGACGCCGAGTACAAGGAGGCCGTGCTGCCGGCCGCCGTCAAGGCCCGCGTCTCCGTCGAGGCCGGCGTCGCCATGCCGTGGTACAAGTACCTCGGCTCCTACGGCAAACCCGTCTCCATCGAGCAGTTCGGCCTGCAGGGCGATGGCGCTCAGAACATGATCGACCTTGGCATCACCGCCGAGCACGTCGTGGAAGCCGCCAAGGCCTCCATCGCCGAAGCCGAAGCCGCCAAGTGATCATGCGTCTCCCGCTGGCGAGTTGAGTCATCAGTCTCCACAGCGGGAGACGATCGTATGACGGATGGGCCAGAACCGCCGGCGTGGCCGGTCATCGAAGGTCCGGGTCCGTCCGCCGTGCCGCAGACCCCTCAGATCGCAGGGGTCTGCCCTACAGATTTGTTCCAATAGGGAATATAAGGAGAATAAACATGACTGAAGCAACTCAGCGCACGTCCGACAACGGCGTTTCCATCTGGCTGGACGACCTGTCCCGCTCCCGCATCGAGTCCGGCTCCCTGCAGGACCTCATCGCCAACAAGAACGTGGTCGGCGTCACCACCAACCCGTCCATCTTCCAGAAGGCCTTGAGCCAGGTCGGCCCGTACGACGCCCAGCTCAAGGAGCTCGGCAAGGTTGACGTTGAGACCGCCGTCCGCGAGCTCACCACCACCGACGTGCGCAACGCCACCGACATCTTCCGTGAGATCGCTGAGGCTACCGACTTCGTCGACGGCCGCGTTTCCATCGAAGTCGACCCGCGTCTGGCCCACGACACCGAGAACACCGCCAAGCAGGCTGTGGAACTCTGGGAGAAGGTCAACCGTCCGAACGCCATGATCAAGATTCCGGCGACCCTCGAGGGCCTGCCGGCGATCACCGCCACCCTGGCTAAGGGCATCTCCGTGAACGTCACCCTGATCTTCTCGCTCGAGCGTTACGAGCAGGTCATCGACGCCTTCATCGAGGGCATCGCCCAGGCTGACGCCAACGGCCACGACCTGAAGCACATCGGCTCCGTCGCCTCCTTCTTCGTCTCCCGCGTGGACAGCGCCGTCGACAAGCTGCTGGAAGCCAACGGCTCCGACGAAGCCAAGGCCCTCGAGGGCAAGGCCGCTGTGGCCAACGCTCGCTTGGCTTACGAGCTCTTCGAGAAGAAGTTCGCCGAGGATCCGCGTTGGGCCGACCTGGCCGCCAAGGGCGCCAAGGTCCAGCGTCCGCTGTGGGCCTCCACCGGCACCAAGAACGCCGCCTACTCCGACTGCAAGTACGTTGACGAGCTGGTCGCCAAGCACATCGTCAACACCATGCCGGAGAAGACCCTGAACGCTCTTGCCGACCACGGCAACGGCGCTCCGTCCATCGAGGGCACCTTCGAGGAGTCCCACGCCGTCATCAACAAGCTGGCTGAGCTGGGCATCAACCTCAAGGACGTCACCGACAAGCTGGAGGCCGACGGTGTCGCCGCCTTCATCAAGTCCTGGGATTCCGTGCTGGCCGACGTCCAGTCCGGCATCGACCGCGTGAACGCCTGAGCCGCGACGCCGGCGCGTGATTGACGTGCCGGATTGACGGTTCGATAAGCCCCGACCCCAACCGGTCGGGGCTTATGCGTATCCTCTGCGAGGGTGCCCCCGGAAGGGAGACCCGTCATGCGCGGACCCGGGGACAATCCGATGCCATAGTGCTACGGCCACAAGGGAGAAAGGTGTTTTCCGCAATGAACAAGCTTGTCGCGCGCCAACGGTTGGTGATGACATTTACCTTCTTTTCGATGTTCTTCGGGGCGGGCAACCTGATCTTCCCTCCATTCGTTGGCGCGCAGGCCGGATCGGCGACCATGCCGGCAGCCGTCGGCTTCATCGTCTCCGCGGTCGGATTGCCGATTCTCGGCGTCCTCGCGGTCACCTTCGCAGGGGGATTCGATGGGCTCGCCCGACGGGTCTCCCCCGGATTCGCCCTGTTTCTTGGTGTGGCGATCATGCTTACCATCGGCCCCTGCTTTGCGATTCCGCGCACGGCCACCACGTCATTCGAGATGATGGTGTCGCCTTTCGTGCCGGCTTCCTACGGCTGGCTCGCGCAACTCATCTACTCGTGCGTGTTCTTCGCATTGGCCTTCCTGTTCGCCCAGCATCCCGAGAAACTCTCCAAGGTGCTTGGACGTTTCATGGGACCGCTGCTGCTGGTGCTGATCGCCATCCTGTTCGTCGCATGCCTGGTACACGGCATCGGCACGCCGGCCAAACCGATGGGCGACTACTTCGCCAATCAGGTGACGCGAGGCTTCCTCGACGGCTACCAGACCATGGATCTGCTCGCCGCGCTGTACTTCGGCATCGTGATCTCCGCGAACATCCGCGCCCAGCACATCGATGACGAGATCCAAGTGCAGAAGGAGACCGCATACGCCGGTCTTGGCACCGGCGTTCTGCTCATCGTGATCTATGGAGCGCTGAGCTATGTGGGAGCGGTATCCGGCGCTATCAGCGCCATCGACCCGGCAAAGGACACGGGCGCGACCGTGCTCACCAACCTCACCTCGTCCCTGTTCGGCACCTTCGGCACCGCGTTCCTCGGTATCGTGTTCGTCATAGCCTGCCTCAACGTGTGCACCGGGCTGATCTGCACCTGCGCCACCTATTTCCACGCCAGATTCCGCTCCATCGCGGGACGAACGCCGAGCTACCGCACGTGGCAGGTCATCTTCACCGTGTTCAGCTTCATCGTCTCCAACGCCGGACTGAGCGCGATCATCAAGGTCTCCGTGCCGGTACTGTCCGCATTGTATCCGATCGCCATCGTACTGGTGCTGCTCGCGCTCACCCATACCATGCTCGGCGCGCGGTTCCCGCGCGTCTATTTCTGGACCGTGCTGCTGGTGGCCGTCACCTCCTTCGCCACCTGCGTCTCCAGCTTGGCCGTCGTGTTCGGCGGCGACATCGCTTGGCTGGATGCCGCGCTGGCCGCACTGCCCTTGCAGCAGTACCAGCTCGGCTGGATCCTACCCGCCGTCATCGGCGTCATTGCCGGTATCGTCGACAAGCGGCGCGTCACGCCTGCCGGCCGCGACCTCTAGACCAGATTCCGTCGAATCCTGCGGTAGGTGATGAGGAACAGCAGACCGGCCACCATGCCCGAGGTGGCGTCGGAGATGGGTTCGGCGATGAAGATGCCATCGACGCCGAGCCAATGCGGCAGCAGCAATGCGAGCGGCACAAGCAGGATGACCTTGCGGAAGACGGCCAGGAACACCGACTGTCCGGCCTGCCCCATGCCGACGAATGCGCATTGCGCGCCCAGCTGGATGCCGAAGACGCCCCAGCCGCATACGAAGATCGGCATCATGCGGGTCACGATGTCGATGACCGTCTGTTCCGTGGTGAACCATGATGCGAAGAATCCCGGGAATGCGGCAAGCACCGACACCAACGCCGTGGCGGAGGCGATCTGCGTGACGAAGGCCATGCGAATCGCCTGCCGGACGCGCCGCATATTGCGGGCGCCGAAGTTGAACCCTATGATCGGCTGGATGCCCTGCTGAAAACCGCCGGTCAGTACGCCCACGACCTGTATCAGCGACGTGATGATGGTGATCGAGGTGACGTAATCATCGCCGCCGTACCGCTGCAGACCGACATTGAACACCACATTGATCAGACATTCCGTAATCTGCATGATGAAGGGCGCCAGACCAAGCGTCAACACGGGAATGATGATCCGGTCGATTCGGATGTTCGCCGGGCGCAGGCGAATGGCGCTGCGCCCCGAGGAAAGGAACAGCACGATCCATACCGTCGAAATCAGTTGTGCGATCACATTCGCGGCGGCCGCTCCCCTGACGCCCCATCCGAAAACGAAAATGAACACGGGATCGAGAACCATGGACGCACCGGTGCCGATGAGCACCGAGACCATGGCCACCGTGGTCTTGCCCTGCGCCGAGATGAAGCTGTTCAGCCCGAGCGTCAACTGCACGAAAACGGTGCCGATCAGGTAGATGGTGATGAAATCGGTCGCGTAGGCGATGGTCGCGTCGCTGGCGCCGAAGGCATAGAGGATCGGCCGTTTCACCGACTGCAGCACTGCGGTGAGGGTCAGGGCTATGACGACGAGGAACGCCGTGCTGGTACCGAGGATGCGCTCGGCCTTCTTGAAGTTGCCGCGACCGAGTTCAATGGAGGCGCGCGGCGCGCCGCCGGCGCCGATCAGCGAGGCGAAGGCGGTGACGGCCAACAGAATCGGGAAACAGATGCCGACTCCCGTCATCGCCGCATTGCCGACTTCGGGGATATGCCCTATGAACATCCGGTCGATGATCGTGTACGAGGCGTTCGCCGCCTGCGCCACGATGGCGGGGAACGACATGGTGAGGGCCAGACGGGGCACCGGCGTGACGCCCAGCCCTGAATCGAGTGCGTCTGTATGCGCCATGGGTCAGTTCTGCCGGTAGTAGCTGAAGAAGTCGGCGAGCTCCTCCATGGTTTCGTGCAGCATGCCTATGCGCGGCAGGTACACCACACGGAAGTGGTCGGGATGCCGCCAGTTGAACGCACCGCCATGGCTGATGAGGATGTGCTTGTCATGCAGCAGATCGAGCGCGAACTGCTCATCCGAGTGAATGTTGAACCGCTTGACGTCGATCTTCGGGAAGATGTAGAACGCGGCCTTGGGCTTGACGGCGCTGATGCCAGGGATGGCGTTGAGCATGTCGTAGACGAGATCGCGCTGGTCATACACGCGGCCGCCGGGAACGAGATAGTCCTTGACGCTCTGGTGTCCGCCGAGCGCGGTCTGCACCACGGACTGGGCGGGCACGTTCGAGCACATGCGCATGTTGGCGAGCATGTTGAGGCCTTCGATGTAATCCTTGGCGATGCGCTTGTTGCCGGACAGAATCATCCAGCCGATGCGGTAGCCGGCGATCATGTGCGATTTCGACAGGCCGGAGAAGGTCACGCAGAACAGGTCCGGGGCCATCGAGGCGATGGAGACGTGCTGCAGGCCGTCCATGACGAGACGGTCGTAGATCTCGTCGGAGAAGATGATGAGCTGGTGTTCGCGTGCGATGTCGACGATCTGCTGGAGCACTTCCCGCGGATACAACGCGCCGGTGGGATTGTTCGGGTTGATGATGACGATTGCTTTGGTGTTGGCGGTGATCTTGGATCGGATGTCGTCGATGTCCGGATACCATTCGGACTGTTCGTCGCACAGGTAGTGCACGGCGGTGCCGCCAGCCAGGTTCACGCAGGCGGTCCACAGCGGGTAGTCCGGGGAGGGCACGAGCACTTCGTCGCCGGTGTCGAGCAGCGCGGACATGGACAGGTTGATGAGCTCGCTGACGCCGTTGCCGGTGTAGATGTCGTCGATGGTGACGTTCGGGATGTTCTTCAGCTGCGCGTACTGCATGATGGCCTTGCGTGCGGAGAACAGGCCCTTGGACGGCGAGTAGCCTTCAGTGTCGGTGAGCTGGTGGGCCATGTCGTAGACGACTTCGTCCGGCGTGCGGAAGCCGAAGGGTGCCGGATTGCCGATGTTCAATTTCAGGATGTGGGTGCCGTTGGCCTCCATGCGCATCGCCTCGTCGGCGACCGGGCCGCGCACGTCGTAGAGCACGTTGTCAAGCTTGTGTGATTTGCCGAAGGTGCGGCGGCGGCCCATGGGAATCTCGCTGTCCGTATGGGGCTTGGCGGCATCCGTGGCAAGCGTTGTGGCGGCGTGTTCGCCGTCCGTGACGCTGTTGGAGGCGTCCGAGTTCAATTGCGTGGTGGATTCCTCGCCGCGCAGCCAGTTCGCGTCGACGTTCAGTTCGCTGGCCAGGAATTCGAGCACGTCCTCGCGGGGCATGGTCTTGCCGGCCACGTATTGGCTGATGTGGCTCTTGCCCATCTTTACGCCACGATGTTCGGCGGCGTGCACCAAATCGACCTGCTTCAGTCCCCTGCTGTTCATCGCATTGCGCAGACGTTCCGCAAACACCGATACGCTCATATCCTTATGCCTCCAACCGGGAGTTCAATTTATCTTTTGAACAACGGTTCAAAGCATACTCCCGGTTCAACACAAGTTCAATTTTGGCGTGTTCTCGAGTCTCGACCGGTTCAGCCCAACTGCGCTTCAATCCATTGGGCGACGCCGTCCTCGTTGTTGGACGGGCAGATCTCGTCGGCGATGGACAACACCTTGGGGTTCGCGTTGGCCACGGCCACACCCCGGCCGGATTCGCTCATCATGTTGATATCGATGAGGTCGTCGCCGAAGGCGGCGGTCTGTTCGAGCGGCACGTCCAGTCGCTCGCACAGCAGGTGCAGCGCGTGCTCCTTGTTGGCCTGCGGGTTCATGAGCATCCACATCACGCCTTCGCTGATGGAGATGTCGAAGTCCGGCGGAATCAGCGCACGCAGCTCGTTCCACTGTTCAGGCTCGGGGAAGATGGTGATCTTGTCCGCCACGCCTTCGGGCACGTCGTGGAAGTTCGTGTATTGGAAGGCCTGAGTTTTCCAATACACGCGCACATCGAAGTTGGTGTAGCGCACGTCGTTCATCACGATGCCGAGCTTCAGGCCGGGCATGCGATCGAGCAGGAACAGACAGACTTCGCAGGCACGCCGTGAGGAGAAGCCAATCTTGATCAAATGGTTCTCATCGGCCGGCGTGGCACCTGAGGTGAGCAGGTCGAAGTCGGAGTGGGCCGGGTCGAAATCGATGAGGGCGCCGTTCAGATAGATTACGGCGTCCACCGGCAGTTTTTCGGCGAACTGGAGGCCGGTACTCACCGGCCGCGCGGTGGCGATGGCGAATTTCAGTCCGGCATCGTGCGCGCGGTTGATGGTGTCGATGCTGCGCTGGGTGATGAACCGGTCCTCGAATACCTCGGCGTCGTGCAGCAACGTGCCGTCGAGGTCGGCGACCAGCAGTCGGGGTTGTTTCGGTGTGATGGCGTCGAGAATCACAGCAGCCCCTCGCAGTGTACACGCACGAGTTCGGCGGAATGGTGCAGTTTGGCCCGCTCGTCCTCGCTCAGATCGAGTTCGACGATCTCGTTGGCACCATTGGCCCGCAGTTCAGTGGGGACGCCGAGAAACACGTCATGTTCGCCGTATTCGCCGTCCAGCAGGGTGGAGACGGGCACGATACGGCGTTCGTCCCACAGGATGGTCTGCACGATGCCGGCCACGGTAGAGGCGATGCCGAAGTTGGTGCCGCCCTTGGCCGCGACGATCTCATCGCCACGGGTGCGGGTCTTCTCTTCGATTTCGGTGGTGGACACGGAGGCGAAACGGTCTTGGTTGTCGGCTAGGAAGCGGGCGAATGGCTTGCCGCCGAGCGAGACGGTGGACCATGCGGTGAACTGGGAGTCGCCGTGCTCGCCCATCACGAAGCCGCCCACGTTGCGCGGGTCAAGGCCGGTCTCTTCGCCGATGATGGTCTTGAGACGCGAGGTGTCGAGCGCAGTGCCAGTACCGAGCACCTGGGTGCGAGGCAGACCGGAACGTTTCCAGGCATACCAAGCCATCACGTCGACCGGGTTGGAGACCATGACGATCACGCCGTCAAAGCCGGAGGCCATGACGTTGTCGACCACTTCGCCCACAAGACCCACGGTGAAGCCGAGTTCGGCCATGCGGTTGGAGTTGGCCGGCGGCTTGCGGCCCACGGTGATGACGACGATGTCCGCGTCCTTGCAGTCGGCGTAGTCGCCGGCGCGCACCTTGACGTGGCGGTCCTGGAATTCGCTGCCATCATCGAGGTCGCGGGCCTCCCCCAGGGCCTTGGCGGCGGAACGGTCGATGAGCACAAGCTCATTGCACAGGCCGTGCGTGACGATGCCGAAGGCGGCGGTGGCACCGACCTGGCCGGTGCCGACGATAACGACTTTGTTGCGGTTCATAGTGACCATGGTGATGTCCTTTCGTAATACTCGATAGAACGCATACGACCCATGACCGACGGTAACGGTCATGGGTCGCGAGCGACAAGTCTATATGGCGTGCAAGCCGATCAGCCGAGGTTGAACTTGGTCATCATGTCGAGGCCGATGATCAAGGCCACCCACACCAGAGCGATGATAACGGTCCAACGGTTCAGGTTCTTTTCGGCGACACCGGAAGTACCGGCGTTCTGGGTCAGACCGCCGCCGAACATGTCGGACAAACCGCCGCCCTTGCCCTTGTGCATAAGGATGAGCAGGGTCAGCACGAAGCTGAGCAGCACGACGATGACTTGCAGCGTGATCTTAAGAGCGGTCACAGGGTACCTCCGGATTGATTGGACTGTTGACCAGCATAGCACACACGGGAAAACCGTGGTATTAGTTCCGTGATTTCATGGATTTAAGTGCCAATCGAGCGATTTTGGCGAGTTCCTCAACGTCCAAGGCCGCCCCTCCGATCAGGAAGCCGTCAACGTCGGGCTGGGAAATGAGTTCCGCCGCATTTTTCGAGGTGACCGATCCGCCGTACAGGATACGTACGCTATCGGATACCTTCGTGCCAAAGGTGGTCTTCAAATCGTTGCGGATGGCGTTTGCGGCATCCTGGGCGGATTGCGGAGTGGCCACCATGCCGGTGCCAATGGCCCAGACAGGTTCGTAGGCCACGATGAGTTCGGCGGCTTGTTCTTCGTTGAGATCGCGGGTGACGTCTCGTACCTGGCCCACGGCGAAATCGAGTTCAATGCCTTGACGTCGTTCCTCGAAGCTTTCGCCGACGCACAAAATCGGCTGCATGCCGGCGGCGAACACGGCACGTACCTGATCGACGATATTGGCGTCATCTTCAGGATGGTATTTGCGGCGTTCGGAGTGGCCGACGATGACGTATGAGCAGCCGAGATGGGCGATCATGTCCGCGGACACATCGCCGGTGAAGGCACCTTGGGTGGTCACGGAAACGGATTGTGCGCCGTAGGCGACATGGAGCTTGTCGGCTTCGACCAGCACCTGTACGCTGCGCAATGACGTGAACGAGGGAAAAAGCGCGACTTCGCAGCGTTTGAAGTCGAAGTGAGCGTCACGCAACAGCCATACCAGCTTCTGCACGAAGTAAGTGGCTTCAAGATGGTCGAAATTCATCTTCCAGTTGCCGGCCACCAACGGAATGCGTTTGGACGCCATATGTTTCCCTTCTAAAAAAATACGTAGCTCCCCTCAAGGAGGGGAGCTAGAAAATGGATTACTCAAGCACTTTCAGGCCAGGGAGCTCCTTGCCTTCGAGGAACTCGAGGGAAGCGCCACCACCGGTGGAGATGTGGGAGAAGCCGTCCTCCGGGAAGCCGAGGTTGCGCACGGCGGAGGCGGAGTCGCCGCCACCGACGATGGTGAACGCACCGGCTGCGGTGGCGTCGACCAGACCCTGGGCCACGGCCTTGGTGCCGGCGGCGAACTCAGGAACCTCGAACACGCCCATCGGGCCGTTCCACACGACGGTCTTGGAGTCGACGATCTTGTCGTGGAAGAGCTTCTGGGACTCCGGGCCGATGTCCAGACCCATCTTGTCGGCCGGGATGGCGTCGGCGGCAACGACTTCCGGAGCAACCGGGGTGTCACCGGCCGGGAAGCCGGCGTTCACGACGACGTCGGTCGGCAGCACGAGCTCAACGCCGTTCTTCTCGGCGGTCTCGATGTAGCCCTTGACCTTCTCAAGCTGGTCCTCTTCAAGCAGGGAGGTGCCGACCTCGTAGCCCTTGGCCTTGAGGAAGGTGAACACCATGCCGCCGCCTATGACCAGACGGTTGGCCTTGTCGAGCAGGTTCTCGATGACGCCGAGCTTGTCGGAGACCTTGGAACCGCCGAGCACCACGGTGAACGGACGCTCCGGGTTCTCGGTGGCCTTGGACAGGGCCTTGACTTCCTTCTCGACCAGCAGGCCTGCGGCGGCCGGCAGATCGGCGGCAACGTCGTAGTTGGAGCCCTGGGCGCGGTGGACCACGCCGAAGCCATCGGAAACGAAGGCCTCGCCGAGGGCGGCGATCTTCTTGGCGTAAGCGGCGCGTTCGTCGGCGTCCTTGGAGGTCTCCTCCGGGTTGAAACGAACGTTCTCAAGCAGCACAACGTCGCCATCGTTCATGGCGGCGACCTTGGCCTGAGCGTCCTCGCCGTAGGTGTCCTTGGCCAGCGGCACGTTGGTGCCGAGCAGCTCGCCGAGGCGGGCGGCAACCGGGGCCAGGCTCAGCTCCGGAACGACCTTGCCCTTCGGGCGGCCAAGGTGGGCCATGAGGATGACCTTGGCGCCTTCTTCGCGCAGGGTCTTGATGGTCGGCAGAGCAGCCTTGATTCGACCGTCATCGGTGATGGTGGTGCCGTCCAGCGGAACATTAAAATCAGCGCGAACCAGAACGCGCTTGCCCTTGAGATCTCCAAGGTCCTTGAGTGTCTTCATGAATATCCTTTCCTTGACGAATCGCACGTCAAAGTGGCCAATTTTGCCACTTTGCATATTACAGGCATTCCGGAACAAAACACCGCATTCGTCTACTGACTGAATGCGGTGTTTTGTTCTGTCGTTGTCGCGTTCTGCCGAATAGGCACGGCAAATCGGATTGTCGGGTTACTTGCCTTCGGCTGCTCGAGCCTTCTCCGTCTTCTCGGCAAGCTGAAGCAGTCGGCGAATTCGTCCGGCAATCGCATCCTTGGTGATCTGCGGTTCGGCGATCTTGCCGAGCTCCTCGAGGCTCTTGTCCACGTGATCGATGCGCAGCTGGCCGGCCTGACGGAGGTTGTCCGGAATGTTATCGCCGAGTACTTCGAATGCATGCTGCACTTTTTCGCTGGCTTCGGCGGCGGCCTTGGCGGAACGGCGCATATTGGCGTCATCGAAGTTGGCCAGACGATTGGCCTTGCCGCGGGCCTCGCCATCGGAGCGCTTGCCGGTCCATTCGCGGGCCGAACGGGTGGCGCCCATGAGCTTGAGCATGCGTTCGATGGCGTCGGGATCCTTGAGGGTCACGCGCTCGGAGCTGCGCAACGTGCGATGCTTGGCCTGGATGCCGAGACGACGGGCCACGCCACACAGGGCCATGGCGGCCTCTTCCGTAGGGCAAGCGATTTCCAGGAAGCTGGCCTTACCGGGATCGGATAGGAAGCCACGGGCCATGAAGGCGCCGCGCCATGCCGCTTTGATTTGGGCGATGGATCCGTTGACCACTTCAGACGGCAGTCCACGGACCTGCTGCTTGCGGCGGTCGACCAGTCCGGTCTGCAAAGCCAAGGCCACTACGTTGCGGGTGACGAGCACCACGTAGGTCTCGACAGGGCCGTTCGGGGTCTGACGGGTGAGGTGGTTGATCTCGGCTTCGTGCCCGAACGTGTTCCTCAACGTGTTCTTCAGCCATTCTGCAACGTCAAGCGAGGTGAATACGGCTTGGATAACGTATGTATTCTGTACCGGTCGAAGACCGCCGCCAAAACGGATCATGGCCGCAGCTTGGGCCTTGATCGCGGCTGGCGAATCGCCTTCAAAGGCCGCCAACTCGCTTTTGACATCGTCCAGAAGAGCCAAGATCTACCTCCTACAGTCCCGTTCTTCTCAATGCTTCAGGCGCTTCGTGCCGTTATTTGCTGTCACACGGTCGGAAGCCATCGGCTTTCTGTGATACCTAATCTGGTGGACAAGCGAACCCGTTTGATACGTATTATGGGCTTTGCTTTCTCGCAGTGTGGTCACCGAACGCTTGCCCGATGACCGCTCGACGCCTGCTTACGATGAGTGACGCTTGTGCTGTTCTCTCGCGGAAACGGTTACGTTGAGCCCATGTGCGCGTAAGCGGCGAGCCAGCTCCTCGCTCATCGCCACCGACCGGTGCTGGCCACCGGTGCAGCCGACGGCGATGGTTACGTAGTGCTTGTCTTCCTGGGCGTATCCTTCCAACGCAATCTCGATAGCTTTCTCATAAGCGTCGAGAAATTCCTTGGCACCCTTGCTGGAAAGCACGTAGTCGGCGACCGGCTTGTCGTGCCCGGTAAGCTCGCGCAGGTTGGGCACCCAGAACGGGTTGGGCAGAAAACGCACGTCGGCCACGAAATCGGCGTCGATGGGCATGCCGTATTTGAAGCCGAAGCTGAAGATGTGTACCGCCACGGTGGTGGGGCCTGAACCGAGCATCGTCTCGTAGAGTTTGGTGGACAGCTGGTGGATGCTCAGGGAGCTGGTGTCGATGACCCAGTCGGCTCGCTCCTTGAGGTCTTCCAGCAGGTGACGTTCCTCAAGGATGCCGTCGATCAGTCGGTTGCCGTGCTGCAGCGGGTGAGGGCGGCGCACGGATTCATAGCGCTTGATGAGCACTTCGTTGCTGGCGTCGAGGAACAGAATATGGGTTTTGACGCCGAGATCATCCAGATGGCCGAGCACGGCGGCCAGCTCGTCGAAATAGCTGGAGCGCACGTCGATGACGGCGGCAAGCTTGTGGACGCCCGACCCCGATCCGGAACCGGAGGTGGTCATCATGTCGACAAGCGGGATAAGCAGTTTGGGAGGCAGGTTGTCGACCACATACCATCCCATGTCTTCCACGCAGTCAGCGGCATGAGAGCGGCCTGCGCCGGACATACCGGTGATGAGCAGCACCTCGAAGGCATCAAGCGGGGTCGGCTGGTTGTCCGGAGTCGATGTGGATGTCGTGGAATTCGCCGGCGCATTCGTGGCGGCCGCCTCGCCGGTATCGCGGATTGTTGTCTGTTGACTCATTACAGTGCCTCCTCAAGAGCTTTGCGCATCGCGATCTCCAGCTGGTCGTCTTCGGTGGTGGTGTCCTGCAGACGCTGGTCGGCATCGCTGGGCGGGTCGTCATCCCAGATACTGGTCATCAGCAATACCTGTACGAGAGCTTGGTACAGCAGCATTTCTTCACCGCCGATGGCGTGACCGCCATGAGCGCGCCAGGCTTCCATGAGCTTGGTGGGGCGTGGATCGTAGACCACGTCCAGCAGCAGTCCGGAGAATGGCTCGGTTCCGGCATTGGTGAGGGCATCCGCGACGTTGTCGGCCGCATGTCCGGGAATCGTGTTGATGACATAGGTGGCGTTGCGGGCTGCCTCGAGCAGGGCCTGATCGTCGCCTAATTCGATTTCGCTGTACGGGTTATGCACGTTGACGAACTTTTCGGCCACTGGTTTAAGCCCGGTGTTTTTCCCAGGGTGGCGGGCGGCGACGATGATATGGCCGATTTCGGGCATCATGCAGCATGCGGCCAACGCCGAAGTGGCGGTGTTGCCATTGCCGATGATCAGCGCGGCGCCGCTTCTCGATGCGGTGTGGTGTTCGCCGAGTTCGCGATTGGCATGGTCGAAGGCGAGTTGGATGCCGATGACATCGGTGTTGTATAGCTTGATGTCTGGCTTGCCGTTCGGCCAAGCGGGATCATCGGTAGCCACGCTCCAGTCGAATACCGCGGTATTCGCCACCTTCAGTTCCTTGGCCCACAGATTTTCCGGAACACCGTACGGTTGGATGGTCTTCTTCAACGGCATGGTCAGGCTCAGGCCAGCCCACGTCGAGTCGAGGCCTTTGAGGAAAGCGTCGAGGTCATCCTCTCCCACTTCGTGCTTGTCGTACAGCCAATCGTCGAGTTTCAGCGAACGGTAGGCCGCGTTGTGAAGCACGGGTGACAATGAGTGCGCGACGGGTTTGCCGAGTACAGCGCAACGATGATTGGCCATATCCCCTCCTTGATGTCTGTTTCCATGCTAGCCGACACTTTGCTTCGAATATGTCAACCACAGGCCCCGCAACCGAAAATTCACTCTGGGCTGCCGGACCGGGCCGGCTCACTGCTCGTGCAGCGCGTTGTACAGCGCTTTGGCTTTGGCGTGGCCGATGCCTTTGACCTTCTCGAAGTCCTCGACACTGGCTTCGCGCATGGCTTTGACCGAGCCGAAGTGGTTGAGCAGCCGCTTCTGGTAGCTTTTGCCGATGCCGGGAATCTCGTCGAGCGCGCTGCGCAGGGCGCCTTTGCGCCGCTGTTGGCGGTGGTAGGTGATGGCGAAGCGGTGGGATTCGTCGCGTACACGCTGCAGCAGATACATGCCTTCGGACTGGCGTTTGAGGATGATCGGATAGTCGTCGTCCGGCACCCACACCTCTTCCAAGCGTTTGGCCAGTCCGCAGACGGCCACGTCGTTCACGCCACAGTCCTCGAGCGCCTTGGCGGCGGCCATGACCTGCGGCTTGCCGCCGTCGACCACCACCAGGTTCGGCGTGTAGGCAAAGTGATGCCGGTTTGTGTTCTGCTGGACGATGTCGGGCGAAGTTTCCCGTGTATCGTTCTGCACTCCGACCGGCACCGCGTGCCCCTTGCCACTGATGTCGGAACCGTCCTCACCATTGTCGTTAGCGTTCGCAGCGATTGTCTCCGCCGCCACGGCAGTGGTCATCTTGCCGGCGGCCGAGGCCGCGCGCTGTTCCGCGTCGATGCTTTCGCCGGAGTCGCCGGCGATGTTGCCGTGCTTGAAGCGGCGGGTGAGCGTCTCGTAAAGTGCGGACAGATCATCCACCGCGCCTTTGCCGTCCTTGCCTCGGATGGAGAAGCGTCGGTATTCGGATTTCTTGGCGATCGCGTCTTCGAACACCACCATGGAGGACACCTGGAAGGCACCGCCCACAGTGTTCGAAATGTCGTAGCATTCGATGCGCAGCGGGGCTTGCGCGAGTCCCAATGCCTTGGCCACATCGTTCATGGCCTGGGTGCGTGCGCCCATGTCGGAGATGCGGCTCATCTTGCTGCGTTGCAGTGCTTGGCTGGCGTTCTCGTTGGCGCGGCCCATGAGCTGCTTCTTGTCGCCTCGCGAGGCCACGCGGATGGTCACCGCTCCCCCGCGCAGATTGGTCAGCCAGCCTTCGAGTTCCTCACGGCGGGCCGGTTCGACGGGCACGATGATTTCGCGCGGTACCGGTGCGATGGGTGCCAGCAGGTCCGCGCGTCCGGTGGTCTCCTGACGGGTGTTGCGTTCTCGGGTGGCCTGGGCGCGTGCCACAGCGTCCGTGGCCGTGATGGTTTGCGTGGAGCCGATGGCCTCGCGATTGGTGGAGATGGTCGCGGCCGACTGGGGGTGATTGTCCCCGGCGGCGTCCGAATACACCTGCACCAGAAGGTCGGCCATCAAGTCGGCGTCATCGATGTCCTCAACTCGTTCGACGCTCCAATTGCGTTCGCCGCGAATCGAGCCGGCGCGCACATAAAAGGCGTGCACTGAGGCTTCGAGCTCGTCGCTGGCGAAGCCGAACACGTCCGCGTCCACATCCTGGTCGAAGACGACGGCGTTCTGTTGCACCACGGTTTCCAGCATTTGGATCTGGTCGCGCAGTCGGGCGGCTTTCTCGAATTCGAGTTCGGCGCTGGCCTCTTTCATGTCACGGGTCAACTGGGCGATGTAGGGCCGTCCGAGTCGTCCGGTCATCACGCCGACCAGCTGTTCGCACAGCCGCCGGTGTTCGTCCGCTTCGATACGGTTCACGCAGGGTGCGGAGCATTTGCCGATGGAGGCGAACAGGCATGGCCGTCCGGTCAGTTGCGCCTTGTGGAATACGTTGGTAGTGCAGGTGCGGACCGGGAACGTGCGCAACAGCCGGTCAAGGCTGTGCCGCAATTCCCATACTTTGGCATAGGGGCCGAAATACCGGGTATCCCGACGTTTGCGCGACCGAGTGATCCACACGCGCGGAATTCGCTCCCCCGTGCTGACCGCGAGATACGGATAGGTCTTGTCGTCGCGGAACTGCACGTTGAACCGTGGGTCGAATTCCTTGATCCACGTGTATTCCAACGTCAGTGATTCCAGTTCGGTGGCGACGACCGTCCACTCCAGACTGCGTGCGGTCAGCACCATGGTCTGCGTGCGCGGATGCAGCAGATGCAGCGGCTGGAAATAATTGGTGAGCCTGTTGCGCAGGTTCTTCGCCTTGCCCACATAAATGACGCGCCCTTCCCCGTCGCGCCATTTGTACACACCGGGTTTGGTGGGAATATCCGAGGTCTTGGGGCGGAACAGGTCGCGAGAATCCCCCAGCAAAGGTGCCCCATTCGCATTCACCTTCGCTGTCGTTTCCCCGGCACCCACAGCTACGCTTTCCGGCATTAACGCCGCCGCGGTCTTCCGCCACTCATCCGGACTATGCCGCTCAATATCGTTCGTCATAATCCTCCTCGCTATTAAGCAAAACCAATCATCAGGGATTGGGTGGGTTGGGGTGTGTGTTGCTGGACCGTAAAGACTTGGCCTGAGCGGCCCGGAGCATGTCCAGCAACATACCACCCCCACCCACCCGAGGTCAGCTGCAATGGAAGGCTAAAGCATGGGCTTCAGGAACTTGCCGGTCCATGAGGATTCGCATTCGGCAACCTGTTCGGGCGTGCCCTGCGTGACGATGGTGCCGCCTCCGTCGCCGCCCTCCGGACCGAGATCGATCAGCCAGTCGGCCTCCTTGATCACATCCAGATTATGTTCGATGACGATGACCGTATTGCCCTTGTCCACCAGGGACTGCAGCACCTTGAGCAGCTTGTTCACGTCTTCGAAGTGCAGGCCGGTGGTCGGCTCGTCGAGGATGTACACGGTTTTGCCGTCGGATCGGCGCTGCAGCTCGGTGGCAAGCTTGACGCGCTGAGATTCGCCGCCGGACAGGGTGGGTGCGGGCTGGCCGAGTCGGATGTAGCCGAGGCCGACGTCCACGAGGGTCTTCAGGTATCGGGAGATGCCGGTGTACGCCTTGAAGAAGTCGGCGGCCTCCTCGATGGGCATGTTGAGGATGTCGGCCACGGTCTTGCCGTTGTACGTGACTTCGAGAGTCTCGCGGTTGTATCGTTTGCCGTGGCAGACCTCGCAGTCCACGTAGACGTCGGGCAGGAAGTTCATTTCGATCTTCAGCGTGCCATCACCGTGGCAGGCCTCACATCGGCCGCCTTTGACGTTGAAGCTGAAGCGGCCGGGGCCGTAGCCGCGCACCTGGGCTTCGGGAGTCTTGGCGAAGAGTGCACGAATCTTGTCCCACACGCCGGTATAGGTGGCTGGGTTGGAGCGTGGAGTGCGGCCGATCGGGTTCTGGTCGACGTGGATCACCTTGCGCACCTGGTCCACGCCTTCCACGCGCCTGTGGCGGCCGGGTACGATGCGTGCACCGTTGAGCTTGTCGGCGAGCACCGGGTAGAGGATCGTGTTGACCAGCGAGGATTTGCCGGAGCCGGAGACGCCGGTGACCACGGTGAGCACGCCGAGCGGGAAGCTCACGTCGATGTTCTTGAGGTTGTTCTCGCGGGCACCCACGACTTTGAGCACCTGGGTCTTGTGGATCTTGCGGCGCTTGGCGGGCACGGCAATCTCTCGCCGGTGGGCGATGTAGTCGCCGGTGATGGAGCGCTTGGCTTCGATGAGGTGCTTGGCGGGGCCGGAGTAGATGACTTCGCCGCCGTGTTCGCCGGCGCCGGGGCCGATGTCGACCACCCAGTCGGCACGGCGTATCGTGTCCTCGTCGTGTTCGACGACAATCAGCGTGTTGCCGAGATCGCGCAGGTGGTGCAGGGTTTCGATGAGGCGTTCGTTGTCACGCTGGTGCAGGCCGATAGACGGCTCGTCGAGCACGTACATGACGCCGACCAGACCGGAGCCGATCTGCGTGGCGAGTCGGATGCGCTGCGCCTCGCCGCCGGACAGGGTGGCGGCCGCGCGCGAGAGGGTCAGGTAGTCGAGGCCGACATCGTTCAGGAAGCCGAGTCGGGCCTTGATCTCCTTGAGCACTTCGCCGGCGATCAGCTGTGCCGAGCCTTCGAGTTTCAGGCCGTTGATCCAGGCGAGTTCGCGTACGACGGGCATGTCACACACGTCGAAGATGGATTTGCCGTCCACGGTGACAGCGAGCACTTCGGGCTTCAGACGGCGTCCGTGGCAGACCTGGCAGGGCACTTCGCGCATGTACGACTCGTAGTATTCGCGCATGGACTGCGAATCGGTTTCGTCGTGGCGTCGCATGAGCGCGCGGATCACGCCTTCGAAGCCGGTGGAGTATTCGCGCAGGCGTCCCCAGCGATTGCGGTAGGAGACGTTGACCTTGAAGTCGTGGCCGTAGAGGATGTCGTGCTTGACGTCGTCCGGCAGGTCCTTCCAAGGAGTCTTCATGGAGAAGCCCATTTCCTTGGCCAGACCTTCGAGGATGTGGCCGTAGTACTGGGAGGTCATCTTGGTGCCGCTCCACGGTTCGATGACGCCGTCGGCCAGTGACTTGTCCGGGTCGGAGATGATGAGGTCCGGGTCGATTTCCAGTTTGAAGCCGAGACCGGTGCAGGCGGGGCAGGCGCCGTAGGGGGCGTTGAAGGAGAAGGTGCGCGGCTCGACCTCGTCGAGTTCGAGCGTGTGCCCGTTCGGGCAGCTGCGGTGTTCGGAGAACGGCTGGCGGCGGGCCGGGCTGCCTTCCTCCTCGTCCACGAAGTCGATGACGATGCTGCCGTTGGCGAGCTTGAGGGCGGTTTCCACCGAATCAGTCAAACGTTGGCGGATACCGTCCTTGACCACGAGTCGGTCGACCACGACCTCGATGGTGTGCTTCTTCTGCTTGGTGAGTTTGATGTCGTCGGACAGCTGTGTCATCTCGCCGTCGATGAGCGCGCGGGCGTAGCCGTCGGAGCGCAGCAGCTCGATCATGTCCACGAACTCGCCCTTGCGGCCCTTGACCACGGGCGAGAGAATCTGGAATCGAGTGCGCTCCGGATAGCCGAGCAGCGTGTCGACGATCTGCTGCGGGGTCTGGGAGGCGACGGGCTCGCCGCATTCGGGGCAGTGCGGGATGCCGGTGCGGGCGAAGAGGAGTCGCAGGTAATCGTAGATTTCGGTGATGGTGCCGACGGTCGAACGCGGGTTGCGGTTGGTGGTCTTCTGATCGATGGAGACGGCCGGGCTCAGGCCCTCGATGAAGTCAACATCGGGCTTGTCCATCTGACCCAGGAACTGGCGGGCGTAGGCGGACAGGGATTCGACGTAGCGTCGCTGGCCTTCGGCGAACAGGGTGTCAAACGCGAGCGAGGATTTGCCGGAACCGGACAGGCCGGTGAACACGACCATACGGTTGCGTGGAATCGCCAGGTCGACATTCTTGAGGTTGTGTTCGCGCGCACCCTGAATCGTGATCTTGAGATCGTTCGGGATGTGCGAGATATCAGCTACCAGCGAACCATCGTGTTCGATCAGCGGCGCCTTTTTGATTTCCCGGCTCAGGAAGGAGTCGCTGGTCATCACCTTTTCGACGATGACCTCACCGTTCTTGCCCTTGCTGGTTTTCGCGCCCGTTGCGCTTGTTGCGCGCCTTGCGCCAGTCCGCGTTGCCGCCACAGCCACATCCCACCTTCCATCTCACCGTTCCCGCGCGCACGGTTATGCGCGCACCAAATCTGTCCCAAGGATACCCGAACACACGACCAAATTCGAACGCTTGTTCGATGGCGTGTCAGGCCGGAAAACCGAACCATAGTATGCAAAATTCCGGACCATCAGTGGACCGAAACGCAAGAGCCGGCCCACGCGACATCAACCGTGCGCCCAGCCCCAGTCAAGCTCTATCCCGAAGACCTCTCCTCCTCTGATTTGCCCCGGTTCACATGTCAATCGTTTGACGTCCGCATCGGGGCAAAACCCGCTGTCCCGGTTCGTGATTTTGGCCTGTTTTCGAGAACCAGGACATTCCAGTTTCCACGAACCACATAAAACGCGAACGGAAACGGCGGAATAAAGCCAATCTCAGAATCGCCATGTTGTCCCGATTCTCGCATCAAACGATTGACGCCCATACCGGGGCAACACAACATGTCCCGGTTCGCGAAAAACACCCGAAATCACAAACCGGGACAACGGATTCTGCCCCGGTACGTACGTCAAACGATTGATGTTCGAACCGGGACAAAATCTTCAATGGACTCCACGGGGATGCCAAGCTTGCGTAATTCGTCAACTGCATCACGCATGGGAATGCGTTCCTGTTCGATACGCCGATAAGCGATGGTTTTGTCAGCACACAGTCGTTCATAAAGACGTCGCTCCGCCGATTGAAGGCCGGGCGTCGGCTTAGGCTCCCGCATAGCAATCTTCGCGCTGCGTTCAGTACGATCGGTACCAAAATCGTCGTGGCCCGGATCGAGATAACGGAACCGCAGTTCGGTCGGCCGTTTTGACAGACCCAACGTTTCGACACCGAGCAGTCGGCAAATGGCCTTACGACGATTGGTTTTTGACTCATTCAGCCATTTGCCGCTGAATCCTGTCAGTGGAATCTGTGCGACGGTGCGCTTCGCGATATTCCGCCGCCAGCGTACGACCAACCACACGCATGGCTATTGATTCGTCAGGAACGACGACTTTGGAGATCAACTCGACAGAGGTGCCTATGGTGCGATGCTTGGTTATGATTTCGCAACCATTCTTGCTTGCCCATTGCCGTATCTCATTGTTGTTGTCATGCACTGCAATCGCATTGGTTTCCAAAAATGCTTGGTCCGGCAATCCCACCGGCACGGGGAATGGCCATGCCGGTTCGATGTCGTACATATGTGAACGCATGTGGTGATCGCAGCGATGTCTTTCATGCCGGCCATAGTTCCCATCACCTGCTTTCGAACATCGTCGAGTCGAACCGAATCGTCTTAATACCGGCGACGCCGGGATTGCTCATTCGGCAACCCCGTCATCCTTCAATATATCCGACGATGATTCATCATCCATGTCATTCTGGTGCAGCACGGCCTCGCGCAGGGAGGTGAGGCCGGTGTCGGGGTCCTTGTAGGTCACGTAGGCCTTGGTGGAGACCTCGAGGATTTCGCCGGTCTTGCTTTCCGGGGCGGAGACGATGACCTGGAATCCGAGGCGCGGCAGCACCGCGAGGGCGCGCTGCGTGTAACGGCCGTCGGCCTTGATGAGCGCCTCGTCGAGGAACAGCGTGGTGTACGAGGGTTCGCTGGTCAGGCCGCCGCCGAGCAGGTAGATGAGCGCCGCGCCGTATACGAATGAGGTGAGCTCCTGCAAGGCGCCGCCCGAGCGACCACCGGTGGAGGTGATGCGTTCGTCCGGACCGTCGGCATGATGCACGATGGCGTAGAAGGACGAGCGGCAGCGCGGGTCGAGATTGCGGGCGCCGTAGCTTTTCACGCCGTTCGCGTCCTTGACCTGCGCGAGTTCGGCGCGCAGCAGCCCGACCATCGGCGCGCAGGCCGCGAAGGCCTTGCGCGAGGCGTCGGAATCGTTGACGTCGGCGGATTTCCAATCGTTCAGGGTGCCGATGACGCGGATGAGCTGCGTCCAGAAGGCGCGCTCGGGACGGCGCACGTCCGCGTGCAGGGACAGGCTGCCGTGCTTGGGGCCGAACTGTTGGCCTTTGAGCATGGCGTTGATGCGGTCAAGCTGGTCGTGGATGTCGCTGGCATCCGTGTCGATGGCGCGTTTGATGGTCAGGAAGCTCCTGAGCAGCTGTTCGAGGCAGCGCCGGTATTCGGCGTCGGTGGCGGCGACCGCGGCCAGCTGGGTGAGGCTGGCGAGTTCGTCGAGATAGTACCGGTAGTCCTCCACGCTGGCGGTCAGCGAGTCGTCGTCGGCCGCGTAGAGCGCGATGTAGGTGCTCATTTTCGATTCGACGCCGGTGCGTGCGGCGTCGGCCTGGCCGTTCAGCAGGTTGATGCGGGAGGTCATGTCCTTGCCGATGCCGGCGATGGTGCGTTCGGGGAAGCTCTCCCCCGGCGCCTGCGTTCCTGCCGCGCCCGCGCCGATGATCATGTGCGCGCGCATGGCGGCGTCCGCCAATCCGGCGAATCGGTTGTCGTAGGATTCGGTGAGCACCGCCGTGACTTCGTCCGGCAGTGGACCGGCGGTGGCGTTATCGTCATCGCCGCTGTCGGCGGTGGCACCGGCGGCGTCCGTCGTGCCGGTGTCGGCATGGTCGCGCAGCCAGATGAGCGCCGCTTCGACGGCGCTGCCGGCGCGGGCCGCGGCCTGGTCGGATTCGATGCGCTGGCGTTCCACACGGTCGAGTTCGGCGTTCAGTTCGTCGCGCTGTTTGGCGAGTTCGGCGAGTTTGGGATCGTTTTTGATGGATGCGATGGCGTCCTGCGTGTCCGTGATGGTCCGTTGCGCGCCGGCGATGTCGATGCGTTCCCATGACGTGTAGGCGAGCTGGTTGGCCAGTTCGAGTTCGCGGTGGAGGTTATCGGACTGTGTTTTGGCGGCCGTATAGTCGGTGTCGGCTTGGCTGAGCGCGTTGCGGGCGGCGTCGACCTGCGCTGCGAGCGCGTTGAGGTAGGTTTCGTTGACGAATCCGATGACCTGGGCGCGGTCTTTGGTGCCGTGCTGGCCGCGTGCGCCGGATTTGATCTGACCGTCGGCCTGCACCTGACGGTTGGTGCGGTCGGTGTCGTCGATGGCGGTGACGCATAGGGCGTCGAATCGTTCGGCCTGGGTCTGCGAGCGCAGCCAGTCGGCGAAGGGCGAGTCGTCGCGGTAGCGCAGTTTGCCGGACAGCCAGTCGCCGTCCTGTTCTCCGGTGAGTATGTTCGCGTGCGCGCCGGTGTCGTCGTAGTGGCGTGCGGTGTCCACGAACTGCCAGGTGCGTCGGGGCATGGTGCGCGGGTCGATGGTGCTGACTTTGGCTGCGAAGCCCTGTTCGTGGCGCTTGTCGACGAGGATGGTCTGGGCGATGGGCGCGTAGGCGACGTTCATGGCGAGACGCCAGTCTTCCTCGTGTTCGTTCACGTCCATGAGTTCGGCCACGTACGGCAGTTCGGCGGGGGCGAGTCCGGTGGCGCGGCAGAGCATGGCGCGGGTTTCGTCCATCTGCTGGGAGATGCGGGTGCGCTGGGAGCGTTGCCGGTCGAAGTCGCGTTGCAGTCGTTCGAGGTCGCCGCGTGCGCCGGCCCGCGCGTTGATGGCGGCGGTGAGGGCTTCCTCGCATTCGCCGTCTCGTTTGTTGTATTCGCGTTTGAAGTTCACGGCGTTGATGCGGCGCTCGTTCCAGGCCTGTTCGTTGCCGGGCAGCGTCTCGCCGATGGATGCGAACGTTTGTTCGATTCGTGTTCGGTTGGCTTGCACGTCTTCGAGGGTGCGGCGGGCCTGGTCGAGTTCGAGTTCGAGTCGGGTCAGGTTGCCGCCGTCCAGACCCTGCATCTGGCCTCGGATCATGTCGAGGCGGGTGCGCAGGTCTTCGGTTCGGCGGCGCAGCAGCTTGGCTTCCGCCTCGCTGTTCTGTTGTTCGGCGCGGTCGGCGGGCAGTTGGACGGCGACTTCGCCACGCATGCGGGCCAATGCCCAGTCGCGCAGCACGGCCGGCACCGTGCCGTCGACGGCCGGCTTGACCGGTTCGAAGGCGCGGGCCTTGCCGCGTGCGGCGGCGTATTCGCCGTAGGCCTGTTGGATGCCGCGCAGCGTGTCCATGCGGCGGGTTTTCTCGTCCATGGCGTGGAAGTTCCCGTCGTAACGTTCGTAGTCCTCGACCGTGGTGCGGGCCAGGCCCAGGGCTTCGGGCACGCCGAGCACGCCTTGTTTGAAGATGTCGTCGAGCCGGGAGGGCGCGTCGGCGGACTGGATCTTGTGCAGCAGTCGGCAGGCGGCCTCGCTCAGGCCCATTGCGCTCCAGATATGTGTGTGGAACGCTTCGGCGCTGGGGAATGTGAGGCAGTCGGGGTAGGTGGCTTTGAGCTGGGCCGGCGTGAACGGGGCGTCACGGTATTGGTCCATGCGCCTGGGGTCCACGGGCTTGCCCCAGACCACGTACTGGCGGCGCACGTCACCGCGGCCGTCGCCGGGCATCAGGTAGAGGAATTTGGCGCAGGAGAGCACCTGGCCGGTGGTCTGGTTGCGATAGGTGTCCACGATGGCGCCCCACACGGGTTGCGGTGCGCCGTTCTCGTCGCGGCCGCGCAGGTAGAGCGGCTCGTCGCCGGTTTCGGTGCTGCCCACGCCGACCATGCCGCGCAGGTAGGTGTAGTCGCTGCGTTCGGAGCGGCCGGAGTTCGAGGCCTTGTTGAACGGCGTGCCGGTTGGGTACAGCAGGGAGATCTGCGCGTCGACCAGCGTGGATTTGCCGGATTCGCTGGCGCCGGCGAGCAGGGTCACCGGCAGCTTGTGGTCCGTGGAGGGGCGGAATTCGTGGTAGCCCTCATAGGAGCCCCAGTTGATGAGTCGGCGGGATTCCAGCATCCACCGGTCCGCGATCATCTGCACGTCTGTCGCCTGCATCATTCGGCTTCCTTCTCGTCATCGTCATCTTCCGTGTCGCCGTCGCCGTGTTCCACGACGTCGAGCCAGGTGTCGGCCAGTTCGCGGTCGAGCACCACGGGCACGAGCGGCGTGATCTGGTACATGGCTTCGTCGTCCAGGCGCGCCAAATACCCGTAGGTGATCATCGCGGAGACGATGGCGCCGATCTGCTTTGCCACGCCTTCCTCGTCGTTGCGGGCGGCCAGATAGCCGGCGCCGGTGGCGAGCGCGGCGCGGATCTCCTCAAAGCTGACGAGCCAGTCGGCGGGGTCGGCGTGCACGTTCTCGTATTCGAGGACGCGGATGCGCAGGAAGGCGAGCAGCGCGGCCTCCTCGCGTTTGAGGCTGACGCGGGTTTTGAGCGAGCGCAGGGTCACGTCGTCGCCGGCCACGGGCGTGGCGTACATGATGCGGTAGCGTTCGTTGATCACCAAGTCGAGCAGGTCGTTGTTCAGGGAGCGTACGACGGCGTCGCGGTTGTCGAGCACGGTGTCGTAGGTGGGCCCGATGATATAGCGGTCGCGTTTGAGGGCGATGGCGGCCATGCGTGCCTCGGCCGGCATGTCGCCGGTGTCGCCTTCGAACAGGGCGTACGGGTTGGCGTTGTCCATATGTTCCTCGTGTTCCTCGGCCACGGTCATCCTTCCTCCACAATGATGTTCAGCTCGTCCATGTCGGCCAGCACCGGTCTAGTGATCCAGTTCCGGGGCTCGCCGTCGATCGATACGCAATGCCAAGTCGCGGTATCGCCGCGCTGCGCCGGGGCCGGCTCAGTGGCGATGTCGCTGTCGATGCCGACGCCGTCAGTGGACGGCTCGTCGGCGATGGCGCTGCCGCTTACGGCTCCCAGCCCGCCCAGGAAGCCGACGATCTCGCTTTCGCGGCGTTCGCTTTCGGGCAGCCGGTTGAAGCTGGCGGCGATGTCCACGAGGGTTGCGTTGGACCTGTCATCGGACCTGTCAACGGTCACCGGGTTGCGCCGGATGAGGCTGACCATGCGCAGGAGTCGGGGGCCGCCGCTGTTGACCATATCCCGCAGATCGGCCACCGGAGTCGCCTGCGGGGCTTCGGCGGCGAGGTCGCTCAGGCCGGGTGCGGTGGCGCGGGTCATGGATTTGGCCGGGCGCATCGGCAATGGCGCGAACAGCGCGTCCGCGGTGGCCGTGTCGTACGGGCGCGAGGCGTCTCCCATATGGGTTTTCGCATCTGCGTTGAGGCGCGCGTACAGTCGGTTCAAGCGGGTGAGCATCGTACGGTAGCGAGTGTCGGTTTGCTGGCGCACGAGCCGGCTGATCGCCTCGTCGGAGACGCGCATCTGACGACGCACGGCCTCGATGCCGTCGTAGATGCGGGCCAGTTCGTCGCGTATCTGGCCGAGCAGCAGGCCGGATTCGCCGGCCAGGTACGGGGTTTTGGCGATGGCGCGCAGGGCTTCGTCGATTTGCTGGCGGCCCTCGTCGGTGATGATCACCTGGAAGGCGTCCTCGAAGCGGCGGCCGCTGTCCGATTCGCTGAACGAGCGGCGGTATTCGTCGTGGTAGCGGGTCAGGTTCTCGTCCACGCTGATGTCGCCGGTCTGCATGCGCCGGCGCAAGGCGTCGCCGTTGTCCCGCTCGTCGAGCACGAGTTCGCGCAGGTCGATGGGTACGCCGCGCAGCGTGTTGTGGATCACGGCGATCACGTCCTCCACTTGGGCTTCGCTCAGCGTGGCGTGCTGCTTGCCCTGTTGGATGCGTTTGATCTCGTGCTTGCGTTCCTTGATTTCACGGTTGAGGAGTTTGATGCGCTCGCCGGGGTCGGCGGTCAGCTGCATGCGCGCGTGCTCGATTTCCATGATGATGCTGTTGGCCTGCGCGCCGGACAGGGCGCGTGATTCGTCTTCGAGCCTGCTCAGCGCCTCGATGGCGCGGTGGGCACGGGCCGTCAAACGGTAGAGGAATCGGTGTGTGGCCGCATCATGCGAGTTGGCGAGCCAGGCGTAGTCGCCTTCGCCTTCACGAGTCAGATCGGCGAGGATCTGATGGGCGGCCTCGGCGAAGGTCTGGTCCTCGCGCGGCGCATATTCGCCGGCGTCGGCCAGAGCGTTCAGACTTTGCGCGAACCGCTCCTCCACGGTCTCGCGCGGCAGCTCGCCGGTGAGCGGGTCGAACGTGGAACGCAGCAGCGACACGTACAGCATCGCGTTCTGGCGCAACAGCAACCGCAGGACGCCCGTCTCATACACCGGTCGCAGCCGTTCCAGCTCCCGCATCACATCGGCCACAGCATGCCTCCCTCTGTCGTGACCGCACCATACTAGCCGATAGCCGCGAACCACACCTCGCCCGCGCCACGCGTGCCCTCTCCGCCCAGCACCAATATGTCACTTTTATTGCACATGTCTCATGTGCAATAAAAGTGACATTGAGGCTGCGCACTCATGGTGATCGTTCACTCCAGCCGTCGCCCCTATTCGCCGTGCAGGGCCTCGGTCGGGGTGAGACGGGCGGCGCGGGAGGCCGGGTAGAGGCCGGCGAGGATGCCGACCAGGATGGCGGCGGCCCAGGCGAGCGGCAGGGAGGTCCAGTCGAGGGCGATCGGCTGGCCGGCACTGGCGGCGACGCCGATGGCAGCGCCGGCACCGAGCGCGATGCCGGCGAATCCGCCGAGTGTGGACAGGAGGGCCGCTTCGGTGACGAATTGCATGCGGATGTTGCCGGGCGTGGCGCCGAGCGCGCGTCTCAGGCCGATTTCGCCGCGACGTTCCATCACGGTGACAATCATCATGTTGGCGATGCTCATGCCGCCCACGGCCAGCGCGATCACGCCGATCATCAGGCCGAGCGTGGTCAGTGAATCGTTGGTGGTGTTGCGCGCTTTGGATAGATCGGCGGACGCGGTGACGGACACGTTGCCGCCGGCCGGGTTGGCGGCGTGGGCGAGCGTGCGGCGGGTGCCTTCGGCGTCGCCGGGCGTGGTGCGCACGTAGATGGCGCTGATCCGTCCGATGGTGTCGGCCTGGTCGGGGTACCGGCCGAGCGCCCATTGCTCGCCGATGATGACGGCGGCGTTCAGGTTTTCAGCCTGCGGCGTGGGGTTCAGGATGCCGATGACGCCGTACCATGCGTTGTCGATGAGGATGCGGTCGCCGGGCTCGTTGACGCCGAGCCGGTAGGCGGCGTCCGAGCCGAGCACGGCGACGGGCAGGTGCTCGTTGTTCGCGTCGATGCCATGACCTTGGGCGAGGCTTGCTCCGACGGCGTCGAGTGCGCCGGGCCGCATGATGGCGAGGGCCAGCGCGTTGCCGTTGGTTTTGGGGCACAGCCCGTTCTTGAAGATCTGCACCTTCTCTGGCGCGGTGTCGAAGACACCGACCCGTTCGACCTGCGGCTGACGGGCGATGGTTGTGGGCGCGTAATCCGGCAGCGGAACCTTCTGCTGGGCGGCGTCCACGCCGGGGGCGACCACCGACAGATTCGCGCCAAGCGCGTCGAGTTGGGCGAGGAGCGCTGCCTGATTCGATGCGGCGATGCCGGACAACGCCACATATGCGGCCACGCCAAGCGCGATGCCCAGCGATGCCAGCACCGTGCGGGACGCCCGCCCGGCGGCCCCAACCCAAGCCGCATGCATCAAATCCGCAATTCGCGTGCGTATTGGTTTACTCATTGGAGTACGTTCACTCATATCTCTCCCCCAGTCAGCCTTTGGCTGACAGCCCCTCGTCAGAGGGGGCTTGATTCGGCTTGTCGAGTTCGGTGACTAGGCCGTCTTGGATGTGCAGACGCCTGGGGAAACGTGCGGCGATGGTCTGGTCGTGGGTGACCATGACCAGGCTTGCGCCGGAATCGGCCGCCGTGAGCAGCAGGTCGACGATGGTGTGGCCGGTTTCGCAGTCCAGCGCGCCGGTCGGCTCGTCGGCGAAGATGATGTCCGGCCGTTTGGCCAGGGCGCGGGCGATGGCCACACGCTGCTGTTCGCCGCCCGACAACTGGGCCGGCCGGTGATGCAGGCGGTTCCCCAATCCGACCTGTTCCAACGCCTCGGCGGCCCGTTGCCGACGTTCGCCGCGCGGCAGGGTTGTGTATTGCAGGCCTGTCATCACGTTCTCCAAGGCGGATACGGTGGCGATCAGATGGAACTGCTGGAACACGAAGCCGATGCGCGCGGCCCGCAGGACGCTGCGCTGCCGCTCACCCATCGCATTCACATCCCCGCCGTCGTATCGCAATATTCCCGAGGTCGGCATGTCCAGCGTGCCCAGTAACGACAGCAGCGTGCTTTTGCCCGAGCCGGACGGCCCGACGATGGCCACGAGCTCGCTGCGATCGATGGCCAGTGACGTATCATGCAATATCTCCAGCACGCTCCCATCCTTGCCTGGAAACGCCTTCGTCACATGCTCCAACGTCAGCAATGCCCCATGCTCTGGGCCAGCGGGGGCAAACTCGATGTCGTTCATGAGACCACCACCTTGTCTCCCGCCTTGAGGCCGTCGGACTTGGTGATTTGCACTTGCGCGTCGGACACCAGCCCGATTGACACCGGCACACGCACCAACTTGCCGCCGCGTACCGCTTCGACCGCATACGCGCTGCCGGCGCTGGCGATCAGTGCGGTCACCGGCACGATCAGCGCCTCCCCGGTCGAGGCATCGGCGTTCGGGATGATGACTTGCACGGCCGTCGGCCCGAAAGCCGCCACCTGCGACTGGTCCGGGAAGTCGATGCGCGCCGATGGCTGTGTGGCTTGCCCGTTGTCGCCGGTCTTCTGCCCGCCCTGATCGACCGAGGCGAGCGTCGTTTCGACGGTGGTGTTGTCCGGCAGCACGACCTGCGCCTTGTCTCCGGCTTTGAACATCGCCGCCTGCGTGGCGGTCAACGTGGCCTGCGCATGCAGGGTGACGCCCGTATAGCTTGCCGGGCTGACCTGTGATTGGCCGAGTTTCGCGTTCACCGCCGTGATGCGGATTGGTGCGGCCGCGGCCAGGGCCACCGTATTCGGGTCGAATGTGCCGGTGACCGCGTCGCCGGTCAGGCCGAGCGAGCGCTGCCATTGCCGGATCGCCTCGCGGGTCAGCCAGTTGAAATGCGGTCCGACCTCGCCGCCGTAGAATCCGAGTTCCTGCAGGTTCTGCTCCAGTTGCGTGACGTCCGGGCCGTCGGAGACGCCATCGCCGATCGTCCGCCAGAACGGGCGGTCGCCATGGAACAGCGGCACGGGCGCGCCGTCCATCTCGTACACCTGTTCGCCGGTGTTGATCTGTTTGCCGGCCACCGGCAGTTGGGTGATTGTGCCGGAAGCGGCCGCGAAATCGGAGGCGTCATCGTATTGCAGACTCGCGCCGAGCCGGGTCTCGGCGTTGAGCACGCCCTTGGTCACCTCCTGCGTGCGCAGCGTGGACACATCCACCTGCTGCGATCGGCCAGTCTGCCCGGTCGCGGTGACGTGCCCGGCCAACGTCCACGGCCTCACCGCCACGCACACCGCGGCCAGTCCGATCACGGCGATCGCCGCGATAATCATCGTCACGATTCTGCGGTGTTTCCCGAATCTGCGCGCTTCCGTCCGTGTCATGATTGCTCCTTTGTCCGTTATCGGATGGCCGTCTCATTGCTGGGGCGCGGCTTCAGTGGACGCGCTGCCGGAGGTGAATTCGGAGAGGACTTTGTTGTAGTCATAGCCGAATTCCTCGGTGGTGCCAGCGAAGGCATAGGAGATGTTCGCGCCATCGGTCGGGCATTCCTTGAGGAATCGGCGCAGTTCGGATTCGCTTACGGTGCCGGGAATCGTGATTGAGGTGGGCGTATCGGCGTCCGGGTCCTTGACCCAGTCGAAGCCCTTCTTACGCGCGGCCTGGGCGTAGGCGAGCGCCGCCTGCTTGTCTTCCCCGGAATACTGGTGTTGCGGCCCCATGTCCGGAATGGGCTGGGTGAAGTCGGGGTTCTTGGCCTCGCAGTCGGCGTATTCCCGCTGTTTGGATTCGTAGGGTGAGCCGGCGAGCGCCTTGGCGTCCTTGAACACCACCCAGGTGCTGTCGTCTTCCATCGACGTGTAGGCAGCGTTCGGGTAGAGTTGCGGGCCGTCGTCGGATGCGCTGAGGCTGTTGCCTTGGGAGGCGACCGGCTTGCCGTCGGTGCCGATCATGCGCAGTGCGACCGCGTTTTTGGTCGGGGCTTGTTTGCCCGAGCCGGAGCCGGACGACACGCCAGCAGCCGTACGCGCGTCGAATCCTTTGCCGGTCAGGCAGGCGGCGAATCGCTTCGTCGTGGCGTCGGTGGTGGTCGTCGCAGCGTACCGATCGTCGGCACCTGAGCCTGTTCCGACTGCCGCCAGCGGTGACGAGCAGGCGCCCAGCATCGAAGACAGCGAGAGTGCGGACGTAAGCATTGCGATTCGCCGTACCAGGCGCGTATGAGTAGTGGACATTACCGTCTCCATTCCGTGAGTCGATTGTGACGACTTCCATCCAATCGCCCTCACCGTGGAGCGTCGGTAAGCGGACGGATTACTTTCGCCTTACCGTAGAATCGGGAAAATGTTGGGTGATGCCATTGGTTCGGGAAGGCTCGGAAGGGGACATGATGCGGATTCTGATCGTCGAGGACGACCGCGAACTGGCCGCCGCGTTGGACGACGCGCTGCGCTACGAGGGGTACGCGACCAGTCTGGCAACCACCGGCGTCGAAGCGTTGAAGATCCTTGCCGGCACGAACGTGGACATCATGCTGCTCGACCGTGATCTGCCGGTATTGTCCGGTGACGCGGTGATGGCCACCGTCGCCGCGAACCGCATTCCCGTGGCCGTAATCATGCTGACGGCCGCCGCCGAGGTCAGCGACCGCGTGAGCGGGCTGGACCTAGGGGCCGACGATTACCTGACCAAACCGTTCGCCTATCCCGAACTGCTGGCCCGTATCCGCGCCCTGCAACGGCGCAGCGGGACCAGCAACGCGACCGCAGCCGTGCTCACGCGCGGCGACATCACCCTCGATTCCACACGCCGGCTCGTGTTCCGCGACCACGGGCGCACGCTCGTCAAACTCACACCCAAGGAGTACGGCATATTGCTGGAGCTCATGCGTGCGGAAGGCGGATACGTGACCGCGCACGAACTCTACGATGCGGTTTGGGATGAGCCGACCGCCGCCGACCCGACCGACGTGATCAAAACCACCATCTATTCGCTACGGCGCAAACTCGCCGATCGCGAGGCCATCGTCTCGACACGCGGGGAAGGATACCGGCTGCAATGAAGGCGACGAACACGGCGAAAGCATCAGGTCGTATACAGGCGCTTGCCGGCAAACTGCGGCCCAAATCATTCCGCGCCAAACTGACGTTGGCCATCAGTCTCGTGTTCCTCATCGCCATGGGATCGGCGACCCTCGTGCAGACCATTGTGGTCAACAGCATGTTCACGTACGCCACGACGGTCACCGCCAAAAACCCTGAGATGCAGGTCGAAAGCCAGCACAGCGGTTCCGGCACCGGCAAACGCCCGGATTCCGACCCGCGAATGTTTTCCCGGGGAAGCGGCACAGGTCTGAACGATATCACTGGAACATCCAGCGTCGGCGGCGATATGGGCGACGGTGACTATCAGGTGGAATGGGGCAAGGACGGGTCGTATACCATCAACACCCCGTATGGCGTCTCCGTGTGGAACCAGGACAACATCGCCACCGGATTGCGCATCAGCGCGGCCATCATCTTCGTGTTCTTCGGGATCACCAGCATTCTGATCATCTGGCTGGTCACCTCGCGCATGTCCCGGCAACTGACCTCCATCAGCGCGCAGGCGGCGGCATTGGACCCGGCCAAACTTGATACGCGCATCGACGTGAATGGGCCGCCATCTCGCCGTAGGCCCCAGTTCCGGCGTGCGGGCAGACGCGGGACCGAGGATTGGGATCATAGCACGGACAGCCGCACGGACGGTCGAGCTGCCGGCCAATCCTCCGAAGTCACGCAGCTCGGTGACGCCATCAACGGCATGCTCGACCGGATTCAGGCCGCATCCGAAGCGGAGCGGCGGTTCGTGTCCAATGCCTCGCACGAGCTGCGCACGCCGATTGCCGCGGTGGAGACCAATCTGGACGCGCCGTTGGCCCAGGGGCGGTTCCCCGAGGATGTGCGACCGTCGGTACAGCGCGCACTGGATGCCAATCGGCGCGGCGCGCAACTGGTGCAGGCGCTGCTGACCTTGTCCCGTATTCAAAGCGGGACCATCGGCGGCAAGCAGGCGGGCGATGTGACACAGATGAGTCCCGCATCAACGGCACGCACATCCACAGATTTGTACGGATGCGTCGGCAACTCCCTTGCGGATATCGACGATGCCGCCACCAAGCGTCGCATCACCATAACCGTGAACAAGGCCGGCGGCGACGCGGACATGTTTCTCATCGCCGCCGACCCGGCGTTGCTGGAACTGGCGGTCGGCAACCTGCTGCGCAATGCCGTCGTGCACAACACGGATGATGGGTCGATCGACGTGACCGTCGTATCGGATGAGGATGGAAGCGGACCCCGTCTGACCGTCACGAACACCACGGATGAGATGCTGCCGGACGATCTGAACGAGCTGACCCAACCGTTCCATCGCGGCGAGAACTCGCGTATCAGCGCCGTGCCCGGCGTGGGGCTCGGCCTGTCCATCGCCAGTGCGGCATGCGAGGCGATGGGAGCCAGGCTGGAACTCGGCCAACCGGCCGAAGGCGAGTTCCGGGCGAGCATTCGGTTTTGATGGAACACTCAGGCTCCCCTTTAAAGAGGGGAGCTCTATTGTTTCGCACGCAAAAATCACAGACAGACTATTGCCTTGCGGGAAATCATCGTTAGATTGGCGAGAGGAATATTGTCAATGCATACGAAACGGAAAACATCGTGACCGCACCGAACACGCCCGCCGAAACCTCTGACCAGCTCAACAAGTCCGCCAAATCCGGCAAACTGGAGGTCTCCGACCTCATCACCATCGGCGTGTTTGCGGCCCTGTACTTCGTGATGGTGTGCATCGCCACACTGGTGAGCACCCTGTTCACCAGCGGCTTCGGCTCCATCTTCCTGCCCGCCGGACGCTCGATCCGCGCGCGAGACTCTTCCTTCTGCTGGTGGCGAACCTCATGCTGTTCTTCCATGTAGGGCTCGCCACGCAAATCGTCATGGTCGTGCTGTTCCTGTTGCCCCTGCTGGCGGCCGCCCGATGGCGAACCGCGTTGAACTTCGGCGTGACCTATGCCGTACTCACCGCGCTGGGAATGCTCGACCCCGATGCCCTGGGACTGCCGTGGCTGCATGTGGTCTCCGCGCTGGCCGTGGGCGTCACGATGATGCTGCCCTGTTTCATCACCGACTCGCATGGCTCAACGGCGTGGCCGACCGGTACGTGGTATTCGACGGCGGACATATCGTGCAGGATTACGAGGCCGATGAATTCCTGTCCCTCTCCCCCGGCTGCGTGGCCGCCATGGGATTGCGGGCGTTTGACTTGGAACCGTATCGGCACCGGATTGCGGCCCTGGCTTCAAGCCCGGCCGCCGAATCCGGCTCCACGGACAATGCCGCGCTCGCCATCGAATGGTTCGCCGAGGACGACACCAGCCTCGACACTTACGAATACGCCATCGACCATGTCATCGAGCATGGGCTCGAAAGCTCCCCCACCTTCGTGCTCCGTACCGCTGATCCGGCCGCCGAAGACAGCCCGTTCCGCTGGCTGCTGGCCATCAACCCTCTGCCTTCGCGCAAGGCGTTCGCCGAGGGCGGGCTGCTCAGCCACCTGCATTTCCAGTACGCCAACGATCTGCACACGCTCGTCGCCACGGATGAGGCCACCGGCGCCGAGACCTTGCGCAATCCGCGTTGGTACGCACACCATGTGCGCCAACGAGGGAACCACCGAGGACCGTTGCGCCATCATCCGTGCGTTGCACCACTTGCAGTAGATCTGGCAACATACGGCGGTATGACGGCTCCCCGCTAGTGAAACAGCAGCGCTTCAGTAGCCGTGCGAGTGCAGATACTCGTCATCGAAGCCGGAATAATGGCCGATCTCGTGCAACACGGTTTTGCGGATCTATTGGCGCAGCTCGGCCTGTGTCGAGCATACGCGTTCATGCGGTCCCTTGAACAGGGTGATGGCGTCCCGGCATCACGCCGCTGCAGCCCGTAGTTCGCTTTGTGACGGGTATGCCCTCATACAGTCCGAGCAGCTCACCGCACGGATTGCTCATTGTGACCAGTTCGCGCTCATTGGGTTCGTCCGCAACGACGATGCCGACATTCTCCAGCACCCGCGCAAACCGTTCAGGCAAATCATCCAACACCTGTTCAATGGCCCGTTCAAACTCATCGTCACTGATGTGCATACTCAATCCTTCACCTGTTGCTTGGCTCCCACGATAACAGACATATTCCGGGTTCCGACTTCTTGCGGGTGCCATAACGTTGCGCGGAACGCTTCCAATCATTCATTAGGTCGATTCTTCATTCATTAGGTCATGAGGCTGCGATTGTCGGTGTTGGAATGGCACCATTCCAGTGGTGACTGTCAGAGCTCACCGACCTAATGAATGAAGAATCGACCTAATGAATGCGTCCGGTCATATCTCATTGTGAAAATGACCCGGTATTGCGGTATTCCGCAATTGCACTTCCAACGATTCTGAAGTATTCATCCAGATTCTGCGTGGTAGCGAACGTTCTTCTTGTGGCGGGAAAAGTCTTATAGCCCGCGAAGGAGAGGTTGTTCCTTTTCTCGATATCTCCTTCCCATCGGTTTCGGTCATAGTGGTACCGTCCGTCGTATTCCAGAATCACATGATCATTCGGATACACCATGTCCACAACCACCTCTTTGTTCTGCAACGGGAGGTATATCGGAGCATTCACCTCCAATTCGGGTAATCCACGTTTTACCGATTCAAGGCGAAGGATGCTTTCCTGCGGCGAATCGGTGTTCTCTCTGCACAACGAGAGCGCTTTGCGAAATAATCTGATACCTGGGAATCTACCTATATCGGCGAGGAACAACGATATCTTGTCTTTCGTTGTCTGTTTCAAATGCTCATTACGGCAGGTGGCCCAATCCAAGGCAATGACCATACTTTCCACATCGACGAACCGTGCGATCTGACACAGCGCCTGTTCCACTGAAACCACGGCGATAAGATCATCAATCATCGTCTGGTCAATGCCATGACCCCAATAATGGCATTGCGTTTCGGTAAGATTCGACAATCTTTCAGCCCCGGACACCGTAACGTGCAGTTTGTTGGGGTCATAGTTGGGCTTGTAATTCAGCGTGGCCGTCATGCCAGCAAGCTGTAGCCTGGTGCCATGGCTGAAACAAAGCTCCTGTGAAGTGCGCATCGATCTGGCACGGCATTGTTCCAGTGTTTTCTGGGCGAGGTCTCGCGCCTCATCAAGTGTGAAAAACGTGTTGTATGCATAGGACTCCATGCCATCCCCCTGATGGTTGTATCCGTGAACCGCGTTATTCACGGATACAACTCACGATGGCATAACCAACTTCTGCGCGCAACCAGCTCGGCCGAATCGGTGGATATGTGTATAACCTGCCAGCTCAGCTGTTGCGATTGATCTCGATGTCGGTGACGGTGAGGTTGGCCTCGTTGATCAGGTTGAAGAGGATGACCTCGGCCAGCGGACCGGGCTGCATGAAGGTGTGCTGCTTGGCTTCGGAGACGTAGTCATGGCTATCACGGTAGAAGGAGGTGTCGATGCCGCCCGGATAGACGGCGACCACTTTGACGCTGGTGCCTTTGTATGCGGCCTGCAGGCTCTTGGTGTAGCCCTTCTCGCCCCACTTGGTGGCGCAGTACACGCTTTCGTTCGCGTTGCCGCGCGTGGCGGCAGTGCTCATGATCTGGGCGATTTTCACGTCACGCTCGCCACAGGCCTTGAGGGTTTCCACCGTCCACAGGATCATGCCTTTGAGACCTTTGAGGCATGTGTCGACATCGGCGGCCTCATAGGCGGTGGGCACCTTGAACGAGGGCTGGCCGGCGTTGTTGATGAGCAGGTCGATGTGGCCAAGCGCGGCGATGCTCGCCACGGATTCCTTGACGAACGCTTCGTCAGTGATGTCGCCTACGAAGGCGCGGTAGGATTCGGCGGGCCACTGCGTGCTCAGCTCGGCCTGACGTTCGGCGTTGAAGTCGATGCCGGCCACCAGCCAGCCCTTGGCGATGAGTTGGCTGGCGAGCTCGTAGCCCAAACCCAGCGCGCTGCCGGTGACGATGGCGATTTTCTTACCTGTTGTGGTTGGCATGGTTGTTTCCTTTGCATGCTTGCGAGACTCCCCTCAGACCGCCTACGGCGACCAGCTCCCCTCAGCGAGGGGAACCTAGGGTTAACCCGTTCTTTGCTGACAGCTCCCCTCAGCGAGGGGAACCAAGAGGTAGGACTATTCTTCAGCTACGAGTTCGAGGTACGAATCATTCCAGAGGTCTTCGTCGCCGTCGGGCATGAGGAGCACGCGCTCGGGGTTGAGCGCCTCAACGGCGCCCTCATCGTGGGTGACGAGCACAATGGCGCCCTCATACTTGGCAATGGCCTTCAGAATCTCCTCACGGGAGGCGGGATCGAGGTTGTTGGTGGGCTCGTCGAGCAGCAGCACATTGGCTCGCGAGGTGACCAGCGTGGCCAAGGCCAGACGGGTCTTCTCACCGCCGGAAAGCACATGGGCCGGTTTCATCGCGTCATCGCCGGAGAACAGGAACGAGCCAAGAATGGAACGGGCCTGCGTGTTGTCGAGCTCCGGCGCCACATGCTGCAGGTTCTCCAACACGGTGGCGTTCAGATCCAAGGTGTCGTGCTCCTGCGCGAAGTAGCCAATCTTGCAGCCGTGACCGTATTCCACGGAACCGGTGTCCGGCTCCTCGATGTGGGCCAGCAGGCGCAGCGTGGTGGTCTTGCCGGCACCGTTGTAGCCGAGGATCACCACACGCGAGCCCTTGTCGATGGCCAGGTTCACGCCGGCAAACACGATGTTGGAACCGTAGGCCTTGGAGATGTCTTTGGCCATGATCGGCGTGCGGCCGCAGGGCGCGGGCTCGGGGAAACGGATGTCCGCCACCTTCTCGGCCTTCTGCGCCTCGGAGGTGTTTTCCAGCAGCTTTTCGGCGCGGCGCATCATGTTCTGCGCTGCCACGGCCTTGGTGGCCTTGGCGTGCAGTCGGATGCCCTGCTTCATGAGACGGTCGGCCTTCTTCTCGGCCACTTCGCGTTCGCGGCGGCGGCGCTCCTCGTCCACCACGCGCTGGTGCAGGTAGGCCTTCCAGCCGAGCGAATACATGTCGATCTGGCCGAGCTGCGCGTCCAGATGCCAGACCTTGTTCACCACTTCGTCCAGCAGTTCGGTGGAGTGGGAGATGACCAGGAAGCCGCCCTCGTACTTCTTCAAGTAGCCGCGCAGCCATTCGATGGAATCGGCATCCAAGTGGTTGGTCGGCTCGTCGAGGATCAGGGTGTCGGCATTGGAGAACAGGATGCGCGCCAGCTCGATGCGGCGGCGCTGGCCACCGGAGAGCGTGCCGAGCTGCTGCTCCATGACCTCCTGCGGCAGGCCGAGCGAGGCGGCCATGGAAATCGCCTCGGACTGGGCCGCATATCCGCCGGCCTTGTCGAAGTCCTGCATGGCCTTGTCGTACCGGGTCATGGCCTTGCTCATCACGTCCGGATCCGGGTCGGTCATATCCTTTTCGGCCTTGCGAATGCGGCTGATGATGGTGGCGATGTCACGCGCGCTCATCATGCGGTCGAGCGCGGTCTGCGTGGGATCGGAGGCGTGCGTGTCTTGCGGCAGGTAGCCGAGCTTGCCGGAGACGCGCACCTTGCCGGCGGTGGGCAGCATGTCGCCGGTGATCACGCGGGTCAGCGTTGTCTTGCCGGCGCCGTTGCGGCCCACCAGACCGATCTTGTCTCCCTTGGCCACATGGAAGTTGGTGGGGTGAAGCAGCGTGCGCGCGCCGATCTGAATTTCAAGTCCCTGCACCTCAATAGCCATGAATAACCTACTTGCCTGTTACGAATACTGTCTCTTACCAAAGTCCGACTGTACATCATAGCGAACACCATGCCGACCGTCCCGGCCGCAGCCGTGCGCGAGGCGCGCGACGCCCATGCAATACCCACGATGTGCGCGAAGAGGCCGCCGAAGCATGATTCGCGTCGTACACTATCTGGTATTCGAATACGCTTGCGGCGCAATGCGCACGTACTGTGGAAGGGATTTGCCGCATGGAACCAAATTATCTCGTGTTATTGGGAATCGTGATTGTGATTGTGGGTTTCGCCCTCAGACTTGATGCGATTCTGATCATTATCGTGGCGGCTTTGGTGACTGCGCTGGTCGGCGGCATTGGCGTCGACGGCTTCCTGACCACGTTGGGTACGTCGTTCGTCTCGAACCGCAGCATGGCGATTTTCATCATCGTGTTGCTGGTCACCGGCACATTGGAGCGCAACGGTCTGAAAACCGCAGCCGCGCAGCTGATCGGCAGGGTGAAGAATGCGACGCCCGGTATGGTGATCGCCCTGTATGGTGTGATGCGTCTCGTGTTCGCCGCGTTCAACGTGAGTTTTGGTGGCGTGGCCGGGTTCGTGCGTCCGGTCATTATGCCGATGGCGGTGGGCGCGATTGAAGCGTCCGGTCACGAGCCGAACGACGAGTATGTGGAAGAGCTCAAGGGCATGGCTTCCGGTATGGAGAACGTCGCATGGTTCTTTGGCCAGGTGCTGTTCGTAGGTACGGCCGGTGCGCTGCTCGTGCAGTCCACATTGAAGCCGCTGGGTTATGACGTCGAACTATTGCGCATGGCCATTATCGAGATCCCAGTCGCGGTGATTGCCGTGGCGGTCACCGCCGTCTATTACATCATCAAGGACACACGACTGCGTAAGAAGTACTACAGTGCCGAAGCCGCCGCTCAGGCCGCTACCGCTACCACCACCGGCAAGGAGGCCTGATATGTCGTTCTTCATGGACCCCAGCGTGACCGTTGGCACCAAGATCCTCGAGCTCTTCTATATTTTCATGGGTTTCATGTCCGTGTATGCGGGCGTACGCAACCTACTCGATAAAACCAACAAGGCCCGCTACGGCACTTTCGTGTTCTGGACGGCGCTCGGTATCGTCATCGCGTTCGGCCGTTGGATTCCGGCCATTGCGGACGGTGTGCTCATTATCATCATGGTCATTCCCGCCATCTTCCGCCAAGTGCGTAAGGGATCGGCGTCCGATTCGAGCGCTCCCAGCACCGCCGAAGTGGCCGCGAACTTCCCGCGCATCGGCATGCGCATCTTTATTCCCGCCCTGTGTCTGGGCGTGTTCGCCATTATCGGCGCCCTGATTCCCAGCATCAGCGCCCTGACCGGCTGCTGCATCGGTGTGATGATTGCCGCCGTGATTCTGTTCGCGTTCTCGCATGACAACAAGCCGGTCGTATTCCTCAACGATTCGGAACGCCTGTTGTCTGCCATGGGTGCGCTCTGCATGCTGCCGATGCTGCTGGCCAGTCTCGGCGCGATTTTCACAGCCGCAGGTGTCGGCGACGTGATCGCCACGCTGGTCGGCGGCATTATTCCGAAGGGCAACGTCACGCTGGGCATCATCGTATTCGGTGTGGGCATGATGCTGTTCACGATGATCATGGGCAATGCCTTCGCCGCAATTACCGTAATGACCGTGGGCATTGGCGCGCCATTCGTGCTCACCTACGGTGCGGACCCGGCGGTGATTGGCATTCTGGCGCTGACCTGTGGCTACTGCGGCACGCTGTGCACGCCGATGGCCGCCAACTTCAACATCGTGCCCGTCGCGATGCTCGATATGAAGGACCGCATGGGCGTGGTTAAGAAGCAGGTGCTGCCTGCATTGGTGATGATTGTGGTGCAAATCGTCTACATGCTGATCGCGCAATAACCTCGTTGTCCAGATACCACAACAATCCGTGAGATAAGGAGCTAATAATGAGCAAGATTCTGGTGACCGGATTCGATCCGTTCGGTGGCGAGTCGGTTAACCCCGCATTCGAGGCAGTCAAGCTGTTGCCGGATGAAATCGCCGGTGCGACAGTGGTGAAACTGGAGATTCCGACGGCGTTCGCGCGCAGTGCGACCGTGGTTGAGGAAGCCATGGTGCGCGAGCAGCCTGACTATGTGCTGTGCATTGGTCAGGCTGGTGGCCGTTCGGCTCTGACCGTGGAGAAGGTGGCCATTAGTTTTGCCGAGGCGCGTATTCCCGATAATGATGGCGAGCAGCCGTTCGATATGCCGCTACGGGAGGATGGTGGCACCGCGTATTTCGCCACGTTGCCGGTCAAGGCCATGGTCAAGAACATCAATGACCACGGGATTCCCGCATTCATGTCGTATACGGCAGGCACGTATGTGTGCAACAGCATCATGTATAACGTGCTGTATCTGATTGACCACAAATTCCCCGGCGTCAAGGGCGGCTTCATTCATGTGCCGTATGCGACCGCACAGGGCGTGGGCAAGCCGAACGGCACACCGACCATGGAGATCGCGACCATGGCGCGCGGTATCGAAGCTGCCATCGAGGCCGCTGTGAGCACCGAAACCGACGCCACCGACATCATGGGCGCAACCCACTGACATACAGACAGCGATGCCCCCACTGACAACTTCTGTCAGCGGGGGCATCGCTATGCGTTGAACGTTACAGTTCGCGCAACTGGGCGGCGATCTGGATGGATTCGACGCTGGCCTCGGCCTTGTTGCGCGTCTCCTGCCATTCGGTGGCGGGCACGGAGTCGAGCACAATGCCGGCACCGGCCTGCACGCTCGCCTCATGGTCACGCAGGAACGCGGTGCGGATGGCGATGGCCATGTCCATGTTGCCGGAGAAATCGAAGTAGCCGACGGTGCCGCCGTAGATGCCGCGGTCGGCCGGTTCCAACTCGTCGATGATTTCGACTGCGCGCGGCTTAGGAGCGCCAGACAGCGTGCCGGCCGGGAACGCGGACTTGAACACATCGAATGCAGTCAGCGAGGGGTCGACCTTGCCGGTGACCGTCGAGCAGATGTGCATGATGTGGCTGAAACGCTTGATGTCCATGAGCTGCACGACTTCCACGGACTGCGGCACGCACACCTTACTCAGGTCGTTGCGAGACAGGTCGACGAGCATGATGTGCTCGCTGCGTTCCTTCGGATCGGCAAGCAGCTCCTTGGCGAATTTCTCGTCTTCCTCAGGGGTGGCGCCGCGAGGGCGGGATCCAGCAATCGGGAAGGTCATCGCGTGGCCGTTGTCCACCTTGATGAGGGTTTCCGGGCTGGAGCCAATCACGTTGAAGTCGCGGCCCTGAGCGTCGGTCAACGCCATGAAATACATGTACGGGCTCGGGTTCAGCGTGCGCAACACACGGTACACGTCGAACGGGTCAGCAGGCGAATCGATGTCGAGGCGCTGGGAGATGACCACCTGGAACACGTCGCCGTCGACGATGTGCTGCTTGGCGCGTTTGACGGCCTGCTCGTAGTGGCTCTTCTCGGTGCGGAAGCGCAGCTCGGGTTGGGCGACCGTTTCGTCCAGGATGTTGACGCGGGACTCGTCCGGGGCCGGGGTGGCGGCATCGCGCTGCATCTGGTCGAGTCGAGCGACGGCCTCGTTGTAGGCGGCGTCGGCGCGAGTGGATTTATCATCCACATTCACCGCATTGGCGATGAGCCATACCGAACCGGATACGTGGTCGACCACGGCGATATCGGTGGCCAGGGCAAGCACGGTCTCAGGCTGTCCGGTCTCGTCCGGAGCTTCGGCGCGCAGGGTCGGTTCCCAGTGGCGGATGGCATCCCAGCCGACCGTGCCGATCAGACCGCTGGTCAGGTTCGGCAGGCCTTCCACATGCGGGGCCTTCAGAGTCTTCAACGTGGCGTGAGCGACTTCGACCACGTCACCGGTGACGGGCACGCCGACCGGGACCTTGCCCAGCCAGTCGGCCTGACCGTTGTTGGAGCGCAGTTGGGCCATCGAGTTGACGCCGATGAAGCTGTAACGGCTCCACGTGCCGCCGTATTCCGCCGATTCGAGAATGAAGGTGCCGGATCGGCCGCCGGCGAGACGCTCGTATAAGCCGACCGGGGTGAGCGAGTCGGCGAGCAGACGGCGCACGATCGGAATCACACGGTAGCCGGCGTCGGCCAGTTCGTGGAACTGTTCGCGACTGGGCCAGGTGGCGCCCCACTTCAGGTGTTTGACGCTGCATTCGCTCATATTCGCTCCTTTACCTACAAACTCGATGTCTTGCTTCATGGTACGCGGTCGCTCGGCTTCCCTCAGTCAGGAAAGCCCGTTCTACTGCTCGGCCGGGCGATGGCCTTCGACCACGGGCAGGGGGCCGCCTTCGAGGAAGCAGCTGCGCTTGCCGGTGTGGCATGCGGCGCCGACTTGGTCGACTTCGACGAGCAGTGCGTCGCCGTCGCAATCCAGGGACACGCCCTTGACGTATTGCACATGGCCGGAGGTATCACCCTTGCGCCAGTATTCCTGACGGGACCGGGACCAGAAGGTCACGCGGCCGGTGGTCAGCGTGCGGCGTAATGCCTCGTCGTTCATGTAGCCGACCATCAGCACCTCGTGTGTGTCGTACTGCTGGATGACGGCGGCGACCAGACCCTTGACGTCACGCTTCAGGCGCGCGGCAATACGGGGATCGAGTTCAGTGGAATTGTCGTATGTAGTGTCTGTCATACCTATCTTCTTTTTGTGGGCCACCCCCCCAGTCAGCTTCGCTGACAGCTCCCGGATTATGTGCGACGTGTGCATAGCGCATTGCCACGAACAATTCACTGGATTGTTCACCCAGCGGGAGCAAGGTGTATTCGTTTAGCGAACGGTGTAGCCGTGCTTCTTGAGTTCCGCCTTGACATCGGCGATAGTCAGGATGCCGTAATGGAATACGGATGCAGCCAGCACCGCGTCGGCACCTGCTTCGATGGCGGGCGGGAAGTCCTCGACCTTGCCGGCACCGCCGGAGGCGATGATCGGAATCTTGACTTCCTTGCGCACGGCGCGAATCATCTCGAGGTCAAAGCCTTCCTTGGTGCCGTCGGCGTCCATCGAGTTAAGCAGAATCTCGCCGGCGCCAAGCTGCTCGGCGCGCTTGACCCACCAGATGGCATCAATACCGGTGGATTTGCGTCCGCCCATCGTGGTGACCTCAAAACCCGACTGCGTGTGCTGCTCACCCTTTTCGCGGCGGGCATCCACGGAGAGCACCAGCACCTGGTTGCCGAAACGATCAGCCACACGGCTGATAAGCGACGGGTCGTTGATGGCCGCCGTGTTGACACCGACCTTGTCTGCACCGCAGCGCAGCAGTGAGTCGACGTCCTCGGGCGTGCGTACGCCGCCGCCCACGGTCATCGGAATGAACACCTGTTCGGCGGTGCGGGAGACCACGTCAATCATCGTGTTGCGGTGGGAGCTGGATGCGGTCACATCCAGGAAGGTGATCTCGTCGGCTCCCTGACGGTAGTATTCGGCCGCCAGCTCCACCGGGTCACCCGCGTCCTTGAGGTTCTCGAAATGCACACCCTTCACCACTCGACCGGCGTCAACGTCCAGGCACGGGATGACTCGTACCGCCAACGACATGCTTCACTCCCCTGTTCGGCTTTGTATTACTGTCCTTCAGACTACCTACCGCCCGTTACATGCGCCGCACCAGTTTCTGGAATATGAGAATCCGAGCTGACGCGCCCGCTGCGCGATCTCAAGGCCGCCGGCGCCAAGGTGACGCTTGCTGCCACTACCTTGGACCCGTGTGAGACGGTGCAGCACGACCGCTACGAAGGTGAAACGCTGACCCCGGACGCGCGCCTGTCCGACGTGCAGGCTGCCGACTACGACCTGCTGGTGGTGCCCGGCGGCACCTGCAATGTGGATCGTATCCGCGTCAATGAGGATGCGATCACGCTGGCGCAGGAGTTCGCGCACGAAGGCAAACCGATCGCCGCGATCTGCCATGGCGCGTGGCTGCTGGTCAACGCGGGTCTGGTGGCTGGCAAGACCGCCGCGCCCTGCCGCTATATCGCCGCTGATATCGAGAACGCGGGCGGTCATTACGTCGACGAGCAGCTGCACGTGGACGACGCCAACGGCTTCAAGCTCATCACGTCCCGCAAGCCCGACGATCTGGACTACTTCGTGGGCGCAATCAAGGATGCGTTGAAGTGACGGAATCGGCCGCAAGCCGATTCCGTCACCGAAACTACCGCTCCTTGGCGGCCAACTGCCCGCAGGCGCCGTCAATATCCTGGCCGCGGGTGTCACGCAGTGTGGCGGTGATGCCCGCGCGGTGCAGGATCTCCAGGAACCGCTGTTCGTCTTCCGGCTTGGAGGCGGTCCACTTCGAGCCTTCGATGGGGTTGAGCGGAATCGGGTTGACGTGGGCCCAGTTGTCGCCGTAATGGTTAAGCCTCTTGGCCAGCAACTGCGCATGCTCGGCCTGGTCGTTGATGCCGCGCATCAGCGCGTATTCGATACTGACGCGGCGCTTGGAGGCCAGCCAATAATCGTGCGCGGCATCCAACACCTGCGTGGTGTTGAAACGTTTGTTCATCGGCACCAGCTCGTCACGCAGTTCGTCGCTGGGGGCATGCAGGGAAACGGCCAGACGCACGGGAATGCCTTCGGCAGTGAGCTTCTTGACGCCGGGGACCACGCCCACCGTGGATACGGTGATGTTGCGCGCGGAAATACCGAAGCCTTCGGGAGGCATGGCGGAAATCTGTCGTACGGCGGACAGCACGGAGTTGTAGTTGCCCATCGGCTCGCCCATGCCCATGAACACGATGTTGCTCAGTCGGCCCGCTCCCCCGGCCACTTCGCCGTCGCGCATCATTTTGGCGGCCACACGCACCTGTTCGATTATTTCACCGGTGGACATGTTACGGGTCAGGCCAAGCTTGCCGGTGGCGCAGAACGGGCAGCCCATGCCGCAGCCGACCTGCGAGGAGATGCACAGCGTGGTGCGGGTCGGGTATCGCATAAGCACCGATTCGATGAGGGAGCCGTCGAACAGCTTCCACAAGGTCTTGATGGTGGTGCCTTCGTCCGCCACTTGGCGGGTCACCTCGGTGATGAGCTGCGGGAAGAACGCGGCGGCGGCCTCGCTGCGCTTGGCTGCCGGAAAATCAGTGAATTCAGCGGCATTCACATCGAAATGGCCAAAGTAATGGTTGGCGAGCTGCTTGACTCGGAACTTCGGCAATCCGATTTCGGCCGCTTTCTCGATGCGCTGCTCGGGCGTCATATCCACAAAGTGCAGCGGCGGCTTACCACGGCGGGCATGGTCCTTGGATAGCACGTCACGGAAGGCACCTGATGTGCCGCCGGGAGTAATGCCGGTTTCCGGAGTGTCAGGATGCTGTGTGGTCATGATGGGTTCGCTTCGCTCTCAATATCAGAAAATGGTCAAACATGCAATAGAAATATCAGAATCCACCATACGGCGTGCCGCATACGAATCAGATGGCCCATGTCTTAGCCCATGGCGAACGCATATTGAACGATGATTTCCCCCATATATGACATGTGGCACCGTGCGATATACACACGATGCCACATTGTTTCATGCACGAGGCAGGCGAATCACAGTCCGGTGACCCACAGCAAGGCGCAGGTGAATGGTGCACTCATCAAAATGGAATCCACACGATCCATCACACCGCCGTGCCCCTTGAGCAGATGGCCCATGTCTTTGATACCGATATCGCGCTTGAGCATGGAAGCACACAAATCACCGAACGTGCCCACGGCACCGATGAGAATACCCGCCACGATCGGCATCCACCAACGAGTGGCCCATTTCGAGGCATCATACGTGCATGCGAATACGGCGAACGCGCCAGCCATAGCGAAGAGCATCGAGCCGATAAGGCCCTCAACGGACTTCTTCGGCGAGATACGCGGGCTGAGCTTGTGTTTGCCGAGCCAGGCACCGGCAAACAAACCGCCCGTATCGGATAGGGCAGGAAGGAACACCAGCATGATGGCGTGTGCAATCGGATGCCCATTAAAAGTCAGCGAGATGATGATGCAGCTGGCCAACAACGGAATGTACAACACGGTAAGCACGGACACAGCCACATGGCTGAGCCGGGAATGGTGCTGCTCACCGCCCTCGTGGTTGAACGATGACTCGAGGCGGGCGCTGGCGTCCGTGCTGGAGAGTTTGCCGGCGACCGCCAGTGGGAGGCGGTTGCCGACGTTGATCTTCGCGCTGGACGCGATGGCGACCAGGATGATCGACACGATGATGCTCAGGGACATCGTGATGAGATGGTACGGGGAATAATACGTGGCGATGAGGGTGAAGGACGAGCACAGCCACAGCATGATCACCGGGATATGCAGGCCCACGGTGGCGAAGTCCACCCTGAGCTCCCACAACGCCAGGATCATGAACACGACCACCAGCAACACGAACAGATCGACGCTCAGCAGCAGACACCCGACGATCAGGATGACCAGCGCCGCACCGGTGGCGATGGCCTGCGGCATGTTGCGGCCGGTCTTCTTGTTGATCTGGTCGAGCGCCTCCTCGGCCTCCTCGTGGAGTTGTTCGTTGCGTTCCATAATGCTCCGTACCAGGTCCGAATCAGACCTCCATGATCTCCTTCTGCTTGCTTTCCAGCAAGGCGTCGATCTCATCGGTGACGGACTTGGTGACCTTGTCGAGATCCTTCAGCAGACGATCGCCTTCGTCCTCGCCCATCTCGCCGTCCTTGACGGCCTTGTCGAGGGCTTCCTTGGTCTTGCGGCGAATATTGCGCACGGCCACCTTGCCGTCCTCGGCCTTGCCCTTGGCGAGCTTGACGTATTCCTTGCGGCGTTCCTCGGTGAGTTCCGGCATGGTCAGACGGATGACGTTGCCGTCACGGTTCGGGCTGACGCCGAGGTCGGAATTGCGCAGGGCCTTTTCGACGGCGCCGGCCTGGGAGGCGTCGAACGGAGTGACGGACAGGGTGCGGGGCTCGGGCACGCCGATGGAGGCCACGGCCTTGATCGGGGTCGGGGCGCCGTAGTAGTCCACGGTGATGCCGTTGAGCAGGGCCGGGTTGGCGCGGCCGGTTCGGATGCCGGAGAAGTTCTCCTTGGTGTTTTCCACGGTCTTGGCCATCTGTTCCCTGGCCTGATCAATGAGGGACATGTTCACTCCTTGTATGTGATGATTGTCGATGTTGTTCGTCAGCAAACGCCCGATCCGGGACGTCCATATGCTATTCGGCCACGCGCGATTCGGCGGTGGAGACCAGCGTGCCGATCTCGTCCCCGACCAGCGCGCGGGTCACGTTGCCCGCCCCTTCGAGGCCGAAGACGCGGATGCGCTTCTTGTTGTCGCGGGCCATGGACAACGCCGAGGCGTCCATGACCGCCAGATTGTCCACGAGGGCGCGATTGTAGCTCAGGGTTTCGAAACGCTTGGCGTTCGCGTCCTTGTTCGGATCGGCGGTGTAGACGCCGTCGACGCCGTTCTTGCCCATCAGCACCTCGTCGCAATGGATTTCGAGGGAGCGCTGGATGGAGACCGTATCGGTGGAGAAATACGGCATGCCGGCGCCCGCGCCGAAGATCACCACACGGCCCTTTTCGAGGTGACGAATGGCCTTGAGCGGAATATACGGCTCGGCGACCTGTCCCATTGTGATGGCGGTCTGCACGCGGGTGGCCTGCCCCTCCTGCTCCAGGAAGTCCTGCAGGGCGAGGCAGTTCATCACCGTGCCGAGCATGCCCATGTAATCGCCGCGGGAGCGGTCGATGCCGGCCTGCTGGAGTTCGGCGCCGCGGAAGAAGTTGCCGCCGCCGACAACGATGGCCACCTGCACGCCCTGCCGTACGGCCGGGACGATCTCCTCGGCGATGCGGCGGATCACATGGGTGTCGATGCCGACCTTGCCGCCACCGAACGCCTCACCGGACAGTTTGAGCAGAACCCTGCGCGGCTTGTCGCTATCAGTCATATCATGCCTTCCTCAGAACCGAACATGTGAAATTATCCGTAGACCAGCGTATCGGTTTACAACGACACTCTTGGGCAACGACACCCTCGGAACACGCCATCGACGATCCGCGGGCCCTTACGACGAAACGCCATCCGTTTGACGTGCAGACGGATGGCGTTTCGCGGAATCCTACGCTAATCGCGCGAAGTGGGCCTCGGGCTCACTCCTCTTCGCCCTTGCCGACCTCGACGCGGGCGAACGCGGTGGCGGCGCCACCGACTTCCTTGAACAGGTCGCCGACGGTCTTGGACGGATCCTTGACGAACGGCTGTTCGAGCAGCACGACTTCCTTGAAGAACGCGTTGAGACGGCCTTCGACGATCTTCGGAACGATCTTCTCGGGCTTGCCCTCGGCCAGGGATTTCTCGGTGGCCACGCGACGCTCGGACTCGACCACATCGGCCGGAACGTCCTCGCGGGTCAGCCACTTGGCTCCCATGGCGGAGATCTGCAGGGCGGCTTCGTGGGCCACGGCGGCACCGGCCTTGTCGGTGGCGATCATGGCCACGATGCTCGGCGGCATCTCGGCGGACTTCTTGTGGGCGTAGACCTCGACGTGCTCGCCGGAGATCTTGGCGAACTGACCGACCTTGACGTGCTCGCCGAACAGGGCCGCGGCCTCTTCGACGGCGAGTTTGACGGTGGAGTCCCCGGCCTTGGCTTCGAGCAGTTCGTCGGCGGAGTTGGCTTCGGCGTCCACGGCGTAGCCGAGAACTTCCTCGCTGAACTCGACGAACTTCGGGGTCTTGGCCACGAAGTCGGTTTCGGAATTCAGTTCGACGGCGTAGCCGGTCTCGCCATTGGCGGTCTCGACGACCTTGGAGGCGATGGTGCCTTCCTGGGCCTTGCGGCCTTCACGCTTGCCGGCTGCGGCGATGCCCTTGGCGCGGATGATCTCCTTGGCGCGGGCGACGTCGCCTTCGGCTTCGGTCAGAGCCTTCTTGACGTCGAGCATGCCGGCGCCGGTGTCTTCACGAACCTGCTTGATCAGTGCGGCGGTAATTGCTGCCATTGATTATTCTCCTTGAGAAATTTTGCTTACCCATGAACGATGGGAAGCGCTTATTCAGGCACTTCCCATCGTAGAGCATCACTCGGCCTTGGGGGCCTCGGCGGTTTCGCCCTCGGCGGCAGCCGGAGCGGCGGCTTCAGCGGAAGCCTCGGCAGGAGCCTCGTTGGTCAGGAGTTCCTTCTCCCAAGCGGCCATCGGCTGCTCGGCGGCCTCGCCCTCGGTCTTGTTGGCGCCGGAGCGCTCCAGCAGACCTTCGGCGACGGCGTCAGCCATCAGGCTGGTCAGCAGTTCGATGCCGCGGATGGCGTCATCGTTGGCCGGGATCGGGTACTCAACGGTGTCCGGATCGGCGTTGGTGTCGACGATGGCGACAACCGGGATACCCAGCTTGTGAGCTTCCTCAACAGCCAGGGTTTCCTTGGTGATGTCAACGACGAACATCGCGGACGGGGTGCGGTTCATGTTGCGGATACCGCCCAGCTGCTTGTTGAGCTTGTCCTTCTCGCGCTCAAGCAGGAGGAGCTCCTTCTTGGTCAGGCCGGAGCCGTGCACGTCGGTGAAGTCCATTTCCTCAAGTTCCTTGAGGCGGTTGACGCGCTTGGAGACGGTCTGGAAGTTGGTCAGCATGCCGCCGAGCCAACGCTCGGAGACGTAGGGCATGTTCACGCGGGTGGCCTGGTTGGCGATAGCTTCCTGAGCCTGCTTCTTGGTGCCGACGAAGAGCACGGTGCCGTTGTGGGCCACGGTGGTCTTGATGAAGTCGTACGCCTTGTCGATCATGTCGAGCGACTTGAACAGGTTGATGATGTGGATGCCGTTGCGCTGGGTGAGGATGAACTGCTTCATCTTCGGGTTCCAACGACGGGTCTGGTGGCCGAAGTGCAGGCCAGCCTTCAGCATATCGCTCATAGTGATCTGAGCCATGGTATTACTACCTTTCATTGTCGGTTCTTGCCTGGCCATGCGCACCTGCGTGCAGCTGCTCCCCCGGTTTCACGAGTTGTGCAGCCGACCGACACAAGCCGTCGCGAGCATGACGCGAATTTGTTGTGTGCCGGTTGACAATATTGGGTGGCTCTGTACGCCAGCGACTGCGTCCGTTGCCGGGTGGCACACAAGTTTCGAGAATAGCACGGAGCCGGTACTAAAAGGCTCCCCTCTCTGAGGGGAGCTGTCGCCGTAGGCGACTGAGGGGAGTTGCGGGCGGTACCTGCAGACCCACCCTCAGTCTCACTATGTTCGACGGCTCCCGCCAGCGGGAGCCGATTATGGGCTACTTCGCCTGACGATTGCGCATGTAGCGCAGGGCTTCGCGGCGTTCTTCCTTTTCCAGGCGATCCAAATACACGTGGCCGTCGAGGTGGTCGCATTCGTGCTGAAGCATACGGCCCATCAGCCCGGAGCCCTCGAGCACGACCTCGTTGCCGTCCAGGTCGATGCCACGCACGCGCGCGTAGTCGGCACGACGGGTCTTGTACCACAAGCCGGGCACAGACAGACAACCTTCATCGCCGTACTGCTCGCCGAACTTCTCCTCGAGTACGGGGTTCAGAACGTAGCCGACCTTGCCGTCGATGTTGTAGGAGAAGGCCCTCAGGCTCACGCCGATCTGGTTGGCGGACAGGCCCGCTCGGCCCGGATCGTCCACGGTTTCCAACAGGTCGTCAACCAGGCGGCGCACGGCCGGGGTGATCTCCTTGATCTCATCGCAGGGGGTGCGCAGGACTGGGTCGGGCACGACCCTGATCTCACGGATGGCCACTATCGTTACTCCTCGTTCTTCTCGTCAGCCGGCTGGGCCGGCTTTGTGCCCGGGGCCGCGGGCTTGGTTGTACGCGCC